>Ga0268263_1000220_pt1 | contig 128202 bp, 117 predicted proteins | sample Biomet5_FD_190358 | JGI IMG/M metagenome (GOLD analysis project Ga0268263, IMG submission 190358) | Microbial communities from bioreactor (seeded with sewage sludge) at LBNL, California, USA - Biofuel metagenome 5 (SPAdes) (version 4) | ecosystem: Engineered > Bioreactor > Anaerobic >... | reverse complement strand
ACTTGCATGTGTTAAGCCTGTAGCTAGCGTTCATCCTGAGCCAGGATCAAACTCTTCATTGTAAAAGTTTCATTTAAATTCTGTCCAGGATTCCGTTTATCTTAATTGACGGTTCGCATTTTTATTTACCAAGTACATGTAACAATACACGCACTTAATGCTCTTGTACTACTTGTTTCGTTTATTTATAATCTTTTCAAAGAACGATTTCTTTTTGTTACGCTATTTTCGTAAGCGGATGCAAAGGTAGAACTTTTAAATTTAACCTCCAAATGTTTTCGAGAATATTTTTTAAATTCTTTTTCTCTAAAACCTCGATGAATGCACCGGTTATCTTACATTATGTCAACTGCGTAAGCTCTGCCTCTCTTGCAAAGCGGGTGCAAAAGTAGAACTTTACTCCTACCAATCCAAATATATATCACTCTTTTTTATATCTTTTTTTGCAATTAACAGATAACTCGCTGAATTACAAACGTGTTACAGAATATATTTTTTTCTTATTTGCAAGGAGATTTAAGAAAAAGTACTGCTGTATATACATTATTAATTTACGTGCGCGTGCAAGGGGTGATAAAAAGAAGTCGATAACTAATCACAAATATTTCATATCCCACAATTATTCTTTTAGAATAGTTACCTTTGCAAAAAATAAATTTATGAGATCAAAAGACTTAAAATCGGCACAACCAGCCAAAGTATTAGTAATTGGTGAAGATTCTAATCTGCAATGGTCGGACACTGCAACTGGATATGCAATGTTCGCCGACTATTATTTTCGTAGTTTTCCTGAAGATCATGGTGAACGCAGCAGAAATGTAGAAGCACGTAACCTGTTTAACCACATTATGTACGTTACTCTTAATAATTTTAAGTCCGACGAGATTTACATAACTAACCTATGTAATGATTATGTAGAACCAGCTCCAAAAGGTAAAAGAGTACTTATACCGGAGGAAAAAGCAATAAAAGGATTTGAGCACGTAAAATGGGTATTGGAGCAGAATCCAACCATCGAGATTGTTTTGTCCATGTCATTACAAACCAACTACTGGTTACAGAAATTAGGTCTTTATGGCGGAGATGAGACTTTTCTTCATGGCGCTCAGCCACGCCGCGTAGGTTTGGAATCTTTCGAACCCTATTACCAGCCCGTTGATGGAAAATCACTTAGAACAATCTGCGGAAATGTTTATGATGCTATTAACTTTCCTGTAAAGGTTATCCCTATACTTCCAGCGAAAGATTATCCGTTAAAAGACAAAAACCTTGAGCTGTTCAGTGCTGCTTATGAGAATATTCGATCATATTTTCGCAAATAATCACTGCATTTCAATCAAAAAAAGCAGAACCTTTCTGCTACCTCCCACTAAAACACGAAAAAAGCCCTGATAAAGGGGCTTTCAGGTGGTGGGAGATAAAAAAATCATCTGCCACTAGCTTTTTTATCTGCCACTACCAGTCCTTACCAGTAAGCATATCAAAAGTGATTATTCTCACCTCAGTAACAAGACTGGTTCAAGAAACCTATTATTCCGAGAAAACATATTGTAATTAGACAGAATATAACCTGACTGATTTTATATTTAGTCTAGACACATTTCTCGTTTGATATACATCTAAAGGGTGCTTTGATGTACATCATAAACATGCTTAGATATACATCAAAATAGGTCTTAGATATACATCAAACAATAATTATTAGAAGGGCTTTTCTATACTTACTAGTTGTATTATCAGGAATAAGAAGATAGAGATATAAGTATGTGCTATAAATGCAACATACACTGTTTTCTGAATTCTAGTAGCAGATGAGAATTTTTAGTAGCAGATAATTTTAGATCTGCCACCAGCCAAAGTCCCCATAGATAAAGGGTTCTATACAATTTAGTGGCAGGTAGCAGATCTTTTTGTGTTTTTTAGAATTAAAACACCTGGTATTTATATTGGCTTAGATGCTCTTCTCTATATTCCAGACAAAAGCACGAAGTCCAAGTTGTTCGGTAGATTTATCCAGACGATGAAGCATTTCAAGAAGTCGGTCAACTCTATCATCTTCTACTACTGTAATAATAGCAGAGCACATGGATGGCCATGCGTGACTTCCATAATGAGGATCCCCCGTTTTACTACCCCTTCCTCTTACATCTTCAACATAAGAAAATCCACGGCAGCTATTTCTATCAAGAATAGCTATCACGCGATCGTAAAAGGCTTGGTCAAAAGTTATCAATACTGATTTCATATTTCGTTATTTTCATTATTCATTATTATTTTCTACAGCATTCAATGCAGCCTCGAACTCGCGCATCTTTCTACGTCTGCGTTTCACACCAGTTCCGGCAAAAATACAGTACAGAACAGGCACAATAACTAAGGTTAATACAGTAGAAATAGTTAATCCGCCAATTACTGCAATACCCATAGGCTTCCACATTTCCGATCCTTGTCCTCCGCCAATAGCCATTGGAATCATACCAAGTATCGCTGTTAATGAAGTCATTAATACCGGACGTAAACGAGACTTTCCTCCTTTTACAACGGAATTAATAATACCCAGGCCACGTTCACGGTTCAGGTTTATATAATCCACAAGTACAATACCATTCTTAACCACAATACCAATCAACATAATCATACCAATTGCCGACATCAGATTCAATGTACTGCCAGATATCCACAAAGCGATGAGTACTCCCGACAATGCAAACGGCAATGCAAACATGATAATAAACGGATAGGTAAGGGACTCAAATTCTGCTGCCATCACAATAAATACCAGAATAATAATAAGTCCACCAAGTGTTAACAAGTCGGAGAATGATTCCTGTTGATCTTCATAAGTACCCGAAACCTGTACTGTTACACCGGAAGGAACATTGAGTTGAGATATTTGCTGACGAGCGGCAGCTACGACCTTATCCATTGAAGCTCCGGAGATTACGGCCTGAACCGTATTTACGCGTTCGCGGTCTTTTCGTTCAATTGTAGGAGGTGCACTCTCTTCAACAACAGTTCCCAAATCTTTAATACGTATTCCCTTACCCTGGCTATTATATACCATTATATTTTCAATAGATTCAATAGACTGTCGATATTCGGGAGCATACATAACCTTGATGTCATATTCATCACCCTCTTCACGATATTTAGATGCTGTTGCACCATTGATTCTATTTCTTGCGTATGTTGCGGCAGTAGAAAGATTCAATCCATTCAATGCCAGTTTCTCACGATCAAACTTAATCTGGTATTCAGGTTGATAATCTCCACGACTGATTGTAACATCCACACAACCGGGTACCTTACTCATACGTTCTCTTAAATCTTTGGCAATCTTATCGGTCTGTGTAAAATCGTATCCGTAAACTTCAAGGTCGAGTGTAGCCTGTCCGCTACCCATCATGCTAGATCTGCTACCTCCAACGTTTACCATAAACTTCTTCAATTCAGGATAGTTATCAAGGTCTTTACGCATCTCATTACATATTTCCACAATTCCTCTTTTACGATCAGCCGGATCAGACAAACGGATATTGAAAGACATTATATGAGTTCCATTATCACTCATAGAAGCCCAGGCATTATCCGAAGAAGCCTGACCAACAGTAAAGTTGATAACCTGAATTTCAGGATATTTAGCTTTCCATTGTTTTTCTATTTTCAGGGCTACATCACGTGATAACTCTGTGCGTGTACCAATAGGCATTTCAAGAGTTACACCAATTCGCCCGTTATCCTGGGTAGGCATAAACTCTGTACCTATGAACTTAAATAAGAACATAGACGCAATAAAGAAAATAAAACCTCCAGCAACAACAACTGTTCGATGGCGGACTGCCCAGTTTACCAGTTGCGCATATTTTACATCCAGCTGATCTAACCCTCTCTTTACAGGAGAATAGAACTTCTCGAAAACTTTATTATGTTTTGGATTTAGCTGAAGCAACTGAGAACTCATCATTGGAGTCAGTGTCAATGCACAGATCAGAGAGATGGCCATAATAATACAAACCATCCAACCTAACTCCCGGAACAAGACACCCGTCATACCCGAAACCAAAGTCAGCGGGAAGAATACCGCAAATAAAGTCAGCGTAGAGGCAACAACAGATAATGCCATCTCATTTGTACCATGAACAGCAGCCTGTTTTGGATGACTACCTCTTTCAATATGCGTGGTTACATTTTCCAAAACCACAATGGCATCATCCACCACCAATCCAATTGCAATAGACAGAGACGACAAAGAAATAATATTCAGAGAACTACCCGTAACCGCCAGATAAATAAAGGAAGCTACCAAAGAGAGCGGTATAGTTATAAGAATAATCACACAAGATCTCCACCTTCCAAGGAAAATAAACACAACTAACCCCACAAAGATTAATGCATCACGTATTACATCGGCCAACGATGCAATTGTATTTTTAATATTATCTGAGGTATCTACAATAATATCCAGTTTCACATCAGATGGAAGTTTTGCTTGCAAAGAAGGCAAAGCAGCACGTACCTTATCCGCAATTTCAACAGAGTTTGCGCCCGTTTGTTTCTGGATAACAATCATTGCACCTTGTACCCCATCATTATAAGTTTCCTGAGTACGCTCTTCAACAGAATCTTTAATTCTAGCAACATCTTTCAGATAGATATTCTTACCATTAAAGCTACCTACAACAATGTTTGCCATTTGTGAAGCATCATCAAATTCTCCTTCTACTCTCAAAGAATAAGTATTACTACCAATATCGAAATTACCGCCCGGCACATTCTTATTCTCTGCAGCAATGATTGCCGAAATAGTTTCCACGCTCAGATGATATGCTTCCAAACGAACCGGATCTATATATACCTGAATCTGTCGTTTCGGTGCACCGGAAACAGAAACAGTTCCTACCCCACCAATTCTGGCAAGTGGATTGGCAACACCTTCATCCAGAATCTTATACAAGGCTGGCATACTCTCTTTTGCTTTAGCAGAAAGCACGATAATAGGAATCATATCTGTACTAAACTTAAAGATAGTAGGATTTTCGGCGCCATCAGGCAAAGAAGATTTAACTAAATCCAGTTTATCACGAACGTCGTTTGTCAGTTCATCAATATTCTTCCCATAATCAAACTCCAAGGTAATTACAGAGATATTTTCTCTTGACTTAGAAGTAATATGTTTTAGATTACTTACCGTATTTAAAACATTTTCGAGAGGACGGGAAACATTGTTTTCAATATCCGAAGCACTTGCACCCTGATATGATGTCATTACCATTATGGTATTGGTTTCAATATTGGGGTACAAGTCAATGGGCAGTTTCTTCAAAGAAAAAAGCCCAAGCACCAGCACTGCTACAAAGCAGAGCGAGGTCATTACAGGACGATTTACAGCTCCTTTATATATACTCATATATTCTTTTATTTTTTTAGTCTGCCTTTCTTTAAGAATCAATACATCTATAAAGATGTACCAATATAAAAAGGACTGCCCAATTATTATTTTTCAACTACAACAGCTGCCCCATTATTCAAGCGAGTCTGTCCTGCAATTACTACCTGAGAGTTATTTGGAACACCAGAGATCAATTCATATTCTGCCCCCATCTGGCGACCAAGAATTACTTTATTATATGAAACTTTGCCGTCATTATATACATATACATATCGGTCTCCGGAACCAGTTTGCTTAACAATAGCACGATCAGGTACTACAACGTGGTCCATAGAACCAAAGCTCATAGTAACGCGGGCAAACATTCCCGGACGTACTTTCTGTCCACCATTAGCAACAGTAATTTCAACAGGGAATGTACGGGTGGTATTGTCAACTGTAGGATAAACAAGACTAACTCTGCCGGTAAATTCTTCATCACCATAAACATCAAGCTTAATCTTTGTCGTCATCCCCTTCTTCACTTTAGTAAAGTAATCCTCAGAGATATTAATCATTATCTTTACAGGAGAAATTTGTTCCACAGTAAGCACAGGCAGACCGCCCGAATACATATCGCCACTATCATAATTACGAGCAGTTACCACTCCGCTTATAGGACTAGTCAAAGAAGTATTTCTCACAAGGTTATTATATGAAGTCTGAATCATATCAAGATTCATTTTCTTAGCATCCCATTCAGATTTTGAAGCACCGCCAACTTTGTATAGTTCGTCAATTCTTGCAAATTCAATTTTCTGATTATCCAATTGAGCTTTTACCTGATTCAAGCTAGAAGCATCCATCTGAACAAGTTTCTGACCTTTACGAACCTGATCGCCAACTTCAACAAAAATCTTTTCAATTCGTACAGGACTTGAAGGAGCTATATTATTTTTAATATCAGACTCTACTGTTGCTGTAAATTCTTGTATTTGCTCTACATTCTCTGCTTTAACAAAAGCCAGTTTTACTTTAGGCTTCTCTACCTTAACTTGTGAACTTGAAGCCTTATCTCCTTTTCCGCAAGAGCAAAATAGCATCAAAGTCGTTAAAGTGAATAGCTGAATTTTACCAGATCTTTTCATATTTATAAGTTTATTTAAATTCGTTTCGTGTTCTATTTATTTAGTTCTTCATTTTTTTGAGTTGTATTGACAGCTTTATCTTTACCCAAAACCAGCTCAAGATCGGCCTTTGCCGATAGGTAATCGAAAATAGCCTGAGTATATGCCAATTTAGATTGAGTAAGAGCCAATTCTGAGTCATTCAGTTCAAGAACAGTGCCTTTACCAACTTCATATCTTTTCTTAGCAATTACACAACCTTTCTCAGCCTGCTTTACACTTTCTTTATTAGATCCCACTTGTTCTATGGATTTCTGTATATTATCCATGTAATTTTTTACCTGAAGATCTATGTTTCTGCGTAAATTCTGTGTATTCAAGGTTAATTGCTCCATTTGAAGCTTTGTTTGTTTCACTTTATAAGAGCGGCCACCACCATTATAAATTGGAATAGAGAAAGTAAAACCAATAGTGCTATAAGGATTCCACTGGTAATCTCCGAATTTAAAGTTATTTGCCATAGAGACATAAGAGAACTGAGATGTCAATGATACAGAAGGAAGATAAGCACTTTTATTAAGTTGTAATTGCTTATCAAGCATCTCAGCCTGCAATTTCATTTGTTTTAACTGTGTGTTATTTTGAACCATTGCAGTATCTACATCCAATGCTTCGGCATACATATTGTTCTCATAATCCGAAAGATTTCCGACAATCTCTATCTCCTGATTGGTATCCAGTCCCATTAATACCTTCAATTGAAGTTTTGTCAGATTAACAGCATTCTCTGCCGAAATCATACTTGGTTTTAGATTTCTTACCTGAACCTCTGCACGTATTTTATCATATTCGGAAACAACACCCTGCTTAAATTTATTATTCACAACCTCATAATTAGCTTCCGATTGTGCATAACCTTTTTTAAGTACCTCGTAAGAATCCTGAGCCAGTAATAACTGATAGTATGCTTTGGTTACTTCATTAACAAGATTAAGATTGGAAGAGCGAGCGCTTTCCACAGCCAACTCTACATCCTTGGCCGACAGGTCTATTGACTTCATCAATGTTGGAGCAAATAGAGGCAATGAAAGATTTACTCCTGCATTGTAGTTATTGGTCTGTCCAACCTTTAATGTTTGTCCCATTATAGCAAATGTTTGCTTCTTAATTGTATATGTAAATCCGCCACCTACATTTATATTAGGGAACAACCCAGCTATTACTTCTTTCTTTGCGTACTTCTTTTTTTCTATTTCCTTATTTGCAACCTTTATTGTGGGATTTTCGCTTTGTGCAATTTCCAAGGCTTTTTCCAGGTTAAAAGTTAACTTTTCCTGTGCCTGTGCACCACTGTACAATAGCAAAGCAATAATTACGCATACAAACTTTTTAGAAAAAAAATATTTTCTTTTATTCATATCTCCGTAGTTTAAATCTGTCCAGACTGATTTATATTTTGTTTTCTATATTCACTAATAAATTCTTCTAATATTTGTTGTCCCCTATTTGTTGATATTCCACGCAAGAACGTAAACATGATTAACTCATAAACTTCAACCAACGAATACGATTTAAGCATATCACTATTTATAAGAAATTCTACTTGCTTATGTAAAAGGAAATAAACTATCTCAAAATCAATATCATCTCTGAAAAGTCCTTGTTCTGTACCTTTTTTAAAGAAATCAATCGCTTTGGTTCTGTTCTTGTCGAGTTTATTACTAAGAAGTTCTTTTACTTTTGGATATTTACTTAGATCTTCAAAAAATCTTTTATTTATTTTATAAAATATCTCAATGTATGTTTTATATAATATAAGAATAACCTGAAGCGCATTGTCTGTTTCTGACAAAACTTTGATTTCAAATTTTTCTTTCTCTTCAATTTGTAACTGCACACATGCCAATAGCAATGTTTCTTTGTCTTCAAACATCTCGTACAAGGTACGTTTAGAAATTCCGAGATCAGAAGCAATATGATCCATTGTTACACTTTTTATCCCATTCATTGTAAAAGATTTCAGTGCTGCAACAATTATTCGTTCTCTAAGTTCAGGCTTTATATCATTCTGTTTATTTTCAGTTCCGGACATTCTATATTTGTTTATTTTTATACACTTGTTTATTCATTCTATTTTGGTTACAAATATAGTATGAAAACTCAAACTATAAAAATAGTTTTCCGGCTTTTATTTAATAAAAGCAGCATTTATTGCAGCTGATAATGAAATAATTAAATGGCCTGCTAATAATCTTCCATAGGATTTGTGTACTTTTGTAGTCATAAAATCACAGACCACTTAAAAACATTATATAAAATGACTAAGAAAATTAAACCGGAAACAATATGCGTTCAAGCTGGATGGGAGCCTAAAAAAGGAGAACCTCGTGTACTTCCCATATATCAGAGTACTACATTCAGATACGAAACCAGCGATCAGATGGCCCGATTATTCGACCTGGAAGAAAGTGGATATTTCTACACTCGTTTACAAAATCCTACCAATGATTCTGTAGCTACAAAAATTGCAGCCCTCGAAGGCGGAGTTGCAGCAATGCTTACTTCATCAGGACAATCGGCTAATTTTTATGCCATCTTTAATATTTGTTCTGCAGGAGATCACATTGTAAGTGCATCTACTATTTATGGAGGAACATTCAATTTATTCGGAGTAACATTGAAAAAGCTGGGCATTGAAGTTACTTTTGTTGATCCGGATGGCAGTGAAGAGGAAATTTCAAAAGCATTTCAACCAAATACAAAAGCACTTTTCGGTGAAACAATCTCTAATCCCGGATTGAATGTACTGGATATAGAGAAATTTGCACGAATTGCTCACAGTAATGGAGTACCTTTGATTGTTGATAACACTTTCGCTACTCCTATTAATTGTCGCCCGTTTGAATGGGGAGCTGATATTGTTGTTCATTCTACAACCAAATACATGGACGGACATGCCACTTCTGTAGGCGGCGCCATTGTTGACAGCGGAAATTTCGACTGGGATGCTCATGCAGATAAGTTCCCGGGATTAACACAACCTGATGATTCTTACCACGGACTTACTTACACTAAAAGCTTTGGAAAGAATGCTTATATTACAAAAGCTACAGTTCAGTTGATGCGTGATTTAGGTTCTGTTCAGTCTCCATTCAATGCATTCTTACTTAACATCGGACTTGAAACTCTTCACTTAAGAGTTCCTCAACATTGCCGTAATGCTCAACAAGTTGCTGAGTACCTTGAACAAAACGATAAAGTAGCATGGGTTAATTACAGCGGACTGAAAAACAGCAAATATTATGATCTGGCACAAAAGTACTTGCCAAAAGGTTCTTGTGGGGTAATTGCATTTGGTTTGAAAGGCGGACGTGATGTTGCTATTAAATTTATGGATAGCTTAAAATTGGCTGCCATTGTTACTCATGTGGCCGATGCGCGCACATGTGTACTTCACCCGGCAAGTCACACTCACCGTCAGCTTAGTGACGAGCAATTAATTGAGGCAGGAGTTGCACCCGATTTAATTCGTTTCTCTGTAGGTATTGAAAATGCCGACGATATTATTGCTGATATTGAACAAGCATTAGGCCAATAATATATTAGTAAAAACAATAATTCCCCGAATCCAGAACGGATATCGGGGAATTGTTGTTATATCAGTATCTTTTCAGGGAATCACAAGGACTTCCTATTTCCTTATCCAATCAAGCAGTTCTTGTTCTTTTTGCAATGCCAGTTTTTGAAAATCAACCGATTTCTTTGTCAGTTCAATCACTATACCTTTACTTTTTAACTGAAGTATATTTTCCTTTGTTATAAGTGATGAACCAAAAACTGCACTACGGGCTAAAGACATTGCAGCACAAACGTCGGTAATAGTCATTTTATCGGCTTGCTTAGCTACCTCAAAAATAAAATCCATCATCAGCACTGCCATCTCGGCCACGTCAAAAGGTCTCATGGCAGCAATTAAAATCGATTTTTGAATCTGTTCATCACGATCTTTTTTATCATCTTCAGTCTCTTCCGGCATTTTATATGCATTCGCAAGTTCCTGGTAAGCTTCCACATCACGATCAATACACTGTGTAAATTCCTCACGCAGGGCATTCATACGTTCAGATATTTCTTCCATTTCGGCTTTAGCAGCTTCATCTTCTTGCTTAGAGGCAATAAGATTAGCAATTTTTTCTGTTAGCGAAGCAGCCAAAGCAGCACTTAATGCTGATGCGCTACCTCCGGCAGGAACAGCATTCTTTTCCGCTGTCTTCTCCAAATATTCTTTTATTGTTAAGTCTGATAACATTATTCTTCCTTTTTATCTTATTATTATACTGACGAAGATAAAAGATTCCGTAACAATGAGCAACTGTTTATAAAGATTTTAACTCTAGGGGCAAAAGAATTAAGAAAAGCTTTCTCATATTCTAAAAAAGGAAGTTACTTTGCAGATAATTACCATTCAAAATAGAATTTATGAAATTAAATATTCTTCTTTGCGACGCATTTACAGGACTTCTTCCTTCCTATATTGAGTCTTATCAATCTATGTTTTACACTTTATTTGATTCTGTTTCTACAGATATGGAATATCAAGTTTACGACGTTCAGAAAGGAGAGATTCCTAAAGAGATCCGCACGGACGAATTATACCTTATTCCGGGAAGCCGAGCAGGTGCTTATGAAGATAGTGCCTGGATAAAGGAATTGATTAATTTTATCCGAAAGGCTCACGCGGTCCGTGCAAAACTAGTCGGAGTTTGTTTCGGCCACCAGGTTATTGCACAAGCATTGGGTGGAGTGGTCGAAAAATCGGATAAAGGATGGGGAACTGGAATAAGAACTTCCCAGATAGTTTTACCCGAAGCAAAAAAGTTCTTTCCTGATGGATTTATGAATATGCATTATAATCATCACGATCAGGTTATGGAACTTCCAAAGGAAGCAACGCTCTTTGCCAGCAGCGATTTTTGCCCGAACGAAGGATTCATCGTAGGAAACCATATTCTTACTTTTCAAGGGCATCCTGAGTACACCAAAGATTATGGTCGACACGTAATTCAGTACCGGGCAGAAGACGAGCCACAAGCTGTGAAGGAAAAAGCTTTGAAAAGCATTGAGACTTTATCGGCTATGGGAGAAAATGCCGCACGTTGGATGATTAGTCTTATTTAGGCTAATCTCCTTGTGTTCGGATAGTAAATTCTTCCTTGGGAGTATCAAAGCCATTTCTTTCTTCAAGATAAATTTCAAAGACTGCTTCCTGAGTTCTTACTCCTGATGACGCCATAAGATTAACTTTATAGAGCACCCCTTCGCCAGGTTTGATATTATCGATTATGAGCGGTGGTGAATAAGTTAGATTCCGTGTACCTTTCAATCCTTTAATTATAGGCTTTACATCGTATGCAGTTTGTCCTCCTTCATTGTATATCTCAAAAATAAGGCGACAGTTTTCATTGGGTTCCACTATTCTGTTCCAGTTTTCATCCTGCAGACGAATATCGCGAATAACGAGATCCGGAGATGCATTAGATACAATAACCGTTTTCCGATCTGTTTCTTCCTGCTGTCTTGCTACTATACTTGCCCCAATCATGGCACCGGCAGCAGATCCTACAAATGATCCTAAATAAGATCCTCTATAACCGCCAATGTTGTCTCCTATAATAGAACCTGCAATACTTCCAAGGGCTGCACCTGTTTGAGTAGCGACTATAGATCGGGATATCTGATCCATAGAACCACATCCTGATAAAAGGAGTGCACTAATCGAATAAATCAATAACTTCTTCATATTATTAATGTATTACTAATCATTAATAGCCTGAAACACATACAAAGATAAGCATTTATTGCACCAATGTTTATGCAAAACCTGGTTATATACTTATTTAACAGATTAGGCATAAATAGAATTTAGTGTACACCTTTCATATATTATCTGTACTCTATAATACATTTAGCTGTACTTCTTTCTTAAAAGATATAGTTAAATAACAGCTTAGCAGTGGCGTTAAAAGTCATAAAGAAAAAAGAAGCATGAACTTTATTTTCTCTACCTTTGCATCAATAAGAATTATTAAGGCAAACAGAATGAGCAATTTAGAAAAGATAAGCAATACATATAAGCAGATTATAGAAGAAACACAAGGCAAACTTACCGAGGTTAAAAAGAAAATCTATCGCATAAGTACAATACGGGTACTTCTGTTTATTGCCGGAGTTACAGGAGTTATTTATTTCTTTTCGGCCGGATGGCTTGCTATCTGCGGTGTTATAGCATGCACTTTTGTTCCTTTTCTGGCATTAGTTAAGCACCACAACCGCCTATTCTACAAAAAAGATTATCTGGAAAAGAAGATAGAGGTTAATCAACAAGAGTTGTCAGCTATTGATTATAATTTCTCGGCATTCGATGATGGAAAGGAATTTATTAACTCTGCTCACTTATATTCTTATGATCTTGACTTGTTTGGAAACAATTCTTTGTTTCAATACATAAACCGTACATCAACTTTATTCGGTAAGAATCTTCTGGCAGATTGGTTTAACAATCACCTGAAAAATAAAGATTTGATCGAGAAGCGTCAGGAAGCTGTACGCGAGTTAGCTCCGGAATTAAAATTTCGTCAGCGATTCCGTATATTAGGTTTGCTGTATAAAGGAGATATTTCCGACGGAGAAAAAATTAAAGATTGGGCTGAAAGCAAAAGTCTATTTAAAGAGAATCGCTTTTTTAGAACTCTAACCTATATTGTTCCAGCTATCAACTTCATTATTCTTGCTCTTGCAATAGCCGGCATCGTATCTTTCAATTTATTGGGCGCTTCTTTTGTCTTTTTTGTTATTTGCAGCATGCGGCTATCCAACCGTATTACGAAGGTACAGATTTCGTATGGAAAGAAACTTCAGATTCTTACTACCTATGCCGGACTGATTGAGATGATAGAGAAGCTTGATACGAAAAGTGAAGCATTGCAAGAAGTTCAGCAAATGCTGGGAAAAGATGAGAAATCTGCTTCAGTTGCCGTTAATCAGTTGGCAAAACTGATGAATGCGCTCGACCAAAGAAATAATATTCTGGTAACAGCACTGCTTAATGGATTTCTTTTCTGGGAACTTCGCCAGATTATCAAAATTGAATCTTGGAAAGAGGAACATGCAGACAAACTTCCGGTTTGGCTGGAGGCCGTTGGTGAAATAGATGCTCTTTGTTCGCTATCCACTTTTGCTTATAATCATCCCGGATATAACTACCCTGTCATTAACAATAAGCCATTCGCTCTCAAGGTTACAGAAATGGGACATCCATTAATGAACCGAAGTAAATGTATAAAGAATGATGTTGATATACCCAAACGCCCATATTTTGTTATTATTACGGGAGCAAATATGGCCGGAAAAAGTACTTATCTGCGCACAATAGGTGTGAATTATCTTTTAGCATGCATCGGGTCTCCGGTGTGTGCCAAAGAGATGGAAATATATCCGGCACAGCTAATCACCAGTCTGAGAACTACTGATTCACTAACTGATAATGAATCATATTTCTTTGCTGAGCTAAAACGCCTGAAGTTGATTATTGATAAACTTGGAAACAAAGAGGAATTATTTATTATTCTGGATGAAATTCTAAAGGGCACAAATTCAATGGATAAGCAAACAGGTTCGTTTGCACTGATTAAACAGTTTATGTCACTCAATGCCAATGGAATTATTGCCACTCACGATCTGTTGTTGGGCTCATTAATCGATCATTATCCAGAAGACATTAGCAACTATTGCTTTGAAGCGGAGGTGAAAAATAATGAGCTAAACTTTTCGTATCTGCTAAAAGACGGTGTAGCTCAAAACATGAATGCTTGTTTCTTAATGAAGAAAATGGGGATAGCAGTTATTGATAGCTAACTTGTAAGCTTATCCGCGCACGACTGATTAAAAGCTTAAAAATGGGGTTAGCTATCGATAACAGCTATCCCCTGGTTATAAGTTATTATACGTATCTCAATTTACATCTTACAACTGCAAACTTAGCTTTCTGAGCTACTAAGTTTGACGCAATTCATAGTCCATCGCATCTCCGGCATGCACTTTTAGATACTAATCTACTAAGTAGGTGCAATAGCCTTCATTCATGCTGAATAATAGAAACACCTACATGTATTACTAATCATGCAATTAATACCTATCCCAATTTACTTAAGAAGGCAGAAACTTCCTCGGCTTTCCCTCCGTGGTAATAAGTAATTGGAGTATTGACAGTAAATTTGTATAAAGAGAATTGAAATAACTGAAGCGCTACAAACTTACCATCTTCTGATTTAAGAATATCAAGCCTGACACTTCCTTTTTCGTTAGATTGAACTGTTCCCGTAAAGACTCCGGACTTAATCATTTTTTCCAGTTTATTCAATTCGCCAATCTCAAAGAACAGAGATTCTTTCATTACTTTGCTTCCGGTAGGTCCATAAACCAATATTTTGGATTTCCAAAACAAGATATATATACCAATAAGAAGAAAACAACCTGCAAGAAACAAAAGTGTAAGCGTTATAGCAGCCGCAACTCTGTCTAACTGACTATAAACAATTAAAGAAACAGCACTTAACAAGATTAATAAAACAGCCAAAAACGCACTTGAAATATTAGTGCGTTGTTCAACATCCTGATGAGTAGATTCAAAAAGATGTTTCTCAATTAATTTTTTCTCCATAGTATTCAAAGGTTATATTTTATATTAATCAAAAATAAACTGGCAAATAAACGAAGCAATCAAAATATAATCCAAATAATTTAAGGCTTTCTACAAAGATAAATAATAATTTGAGACAAACAAGTTATTGAAGAAAAAAGGAATAATTAAGACTAATTTTAAGCTTAAACTAGTAAACGGTAAAACAAGACATGAGTAAATCAGAGTAAAAGGCAAACACCTAAGATTGCTAAAGCACAACACAATATCATTATGCAGAAAGTTTTTAGAATTATAGTGCAGAAAGAGCCATTACAAACTGTGTATTTACAAAATCATTATAGAGAAAGGATTCAGAACCGCATTAATAAACTGAAGAGGTACAAAACTCTCCATATCTAAATTAGACTATATATTTGCTTAAAATTTAAAATCCTCAAGTCTTCGGAATAAGCCAGGAATATAGAATATAAGTATTATTATGAAAGCTAAGAAAAAGTGCAGACAACAAAAAAGGGAACATCTTATTAATAAGACATTCCCTTATATGAATATATTGGTGTATATTATTCAGCTTTTGCTTCTTCAGCAGGAGCAACTTCAACTGGAGCTTCAACAGCAGCAGAGTCAGCAGCTTTCTTAGAACGACGAGTACGAGTAGCTTTCTTAGCAACTTTCTCTTTCGCCATATTTTCGTTGTAATCAACAAGTTCGATAAAACACATTTCTGCGTTATCACCTAAACGGTGACCAGTTTTGATAATACGAGTATAACCACCTGGACGATCAGCAATCTTCACAGAGATTTCTTTGAACAATTCTGTTACAGCGATTTTATCTTGTAAGTTACTAAAGACAACACGACGAGAATTTGTAGTATCATCCTTAGACTTAGTAATTAAAGGCTCAACGAATTTCTTCAAAGCTTTTGCCTTTGCAACAGTCGTAGTGATTCTTTTGTGCGTAATCAAAGAGCACGCCATGTTAGATAACATAGCACCTCTATGAGAAGCAGTACGACCTAAATGATTGAATTTTTTATTGTGTCTCATTTTTTAATCTTTATCTAATTTATATTTAGAAATATCGGTTCCAAACGACAGATTCAGACTTTCGAGCAAATCATCAAGCTCAGTAAGCGATTTCTTACCAAAGTTTCTGAACTTAAGAAGATCAGTCTTATTGAACACTACAAGGTCTCCCAATGTTTCAACATCAGCAGCCTTCAAGCAGTTAAGAGCACGAACTGACAAGTCCATGTCTACAAGCTTAGTTTTCAATAATTGACGCATGTGCAATACTTCTTCATCAAATTCTTCATTACCGTCAACATCTGTATTTTCAAGAGTAATCTTTTCATCAGAGAACAGCATAAAGTGATAAATAAGAATTTTTGCAGCTTCTTTAAGCGCATCTTTTGGGTGAATAGAACCATCTGTTGTAATTTCAAGTACTAATTTCTCATAGTCAGTCTTCTGTTCAACACGGAAGTTTTCTACAACGTACTTTACGTTACGGATAGGTGTATAAATTGAATCAATTGGAATTACATTAACATCGGTGCAGTACTCACGATTTTCATCAGCAGGAATATATCCACGACCTTTATTAATTGTAATATCAATTTGCATTGTAGCTTTAGAATCTAAATGGCAAATAACTAATTCAGGATTTAACACTTCAAATCCAGTCAAATACTTGCCTATATCACCTGCCTTAAATTCAGTAGAATTTTCAACAGAGATAGTGACCTTCTCACTTTCAAACTCTTCAACCACTTGCTTGAATCTTACTTGTTTCAGATTCAAAATAATGTTAGTTACGTCTTCCTTGACTCCTGGAACAGTTGAAAATTCGTGCTCAACACCTTCTATTTTAATAGTAGTGATGGCATAACCTTCTAATGAAGAGAGAAGAATACGGCGCAAAGCATTACCCACAGTAATACCAAATCCAGGTTCCAGCGGACGAAATTCGAATTTACCGAATTTTGAGTCTGCCTCTAACATCAATACTTTATCAGGTTTTTGAAATGCTAATATAGCCATGAAATTAATTATTATTTAGAATACAACTCTACAATCAACTGCTCTTTAATGTTTTCAGGGATGTCTGCTCTTTCAGGAACATGCAATAATTTGCCAACCTTTGCAGTATCTTCCCACTCTAACCATGGGTATTTGCTGTGATTAAAACCTGCAAGTGAATTTGCAATCACTTCCATAGATTTAGATCTTTCACGTACGCCAATAACCTGACCTGGTTTAACTGAATAAGAAGGAATATTAACTACTTTCCCATCAACAGTGATGTGTCTGTGACTTACCAACTGGCGAGCTGCTGCACGTGTATTTCCAATACCTAAACGGAATACGATATTATCAAGACGAAGTTCCAATTGTTGAACAAGGATCTCACCAGTAATACCTTTAGCACTTTCAGCTCTTTCAAATAGATTACGGAATTGTTTTTCTAAAACTCCATAAGTATATTTCGCTTTTTGTTTTTCACGAAGTTGGATACCATATTCTGAAGTTTTTCTCTTTCTAGAATTTCCGTGTTGTCCAGGAGGGTAATTCTTCTTTGATAATACTTTATCAGGACCGAAGATACCTTCACCAAATTTACGTGCAATTCTTGATTTAGGACCTGTATATCTAGCCATTTTTTTTTAATATTTAATTGTTTGTTAATGAACTTAATCTGTTGCAGCCGCGATTACAGAAAGGAAAATGTAATCCAATAACAAAATCAAGTATCATATTTAAAATAAAGAAATTTTAGACTCTCCTTCTTTTTGGAGGACGACAACCATTATGTGGAAGTGGGGTTACGTCTACAATTTCAGTAACTTCAATACCGGCACCATGAATAGTTCTGATAGCTGATTCACGACCGTTTCCTGGTCCTTTTACATATGCTTTAACTTTTCTCAAGCCAAGATCATATGCAATTTTTGCACAATCTTGTGCAGCCATCTGAGCTGCATAAGGAGTGTTCTTTTTAGAACCTCTAAATCCCATCTTTCCTGCTGAAGACCATGAGATAATCTGACCTTCACTGTTTGCTAAAGAAACAATAATGTTGTTGAATGATGAATGAACATGTAATTGTCCATTAGCATCAACCTTTACATTTCTTTTCTTAGCTGCGACTGTTTTTTTTGCCATATCAACAATTATTATTTAGTAGCTTTTTTCTTATTTGCAACTGTTTTCTTTCTACCCTTACGTGTACGTGCATTGTTCTTAGTGCTTTGACCTCTAACAGGTAAGCCAATACGGTGACGAACACCACGGTAGCAACCAATATCCATTAATCGCTTAATGTTTAGTTGAACTTCAGAACGAAGATCACCTTCTACTTTAAATTCTGCGCCAATAATTTCACGGATTTTAGCAGCTTGATCATCAGTCCAATCTTTAACTTTAACATCTCTGTCAACTCCAGCCTTATCCAAAATCTTAGCTGAACTACTGCGACCTATTCCATATACATAGGTTAACGCTATCTCACCTCTTTTGTTCTGAGGTAAATCTACACCAACTATTCTTATAGCCATATATTAAATTATTTTTTTTGCAAAAATAATAAATTATCCTTGACGTTGTTTATACTTAGGATTTTTCTTATTAATAACATACAAACAGCCATTACGTCTAACGATTTTGCATTCCGGCGTACGTTTTTTTAATGATGCTCTTACTTTCATATTATTTTTTATTATTTATATCTAAAAACGATTCTTCCTTTAGATAAATCATAAGGGGACATTTCCACTCTCACTTTATCACCAGGCAAAATTTTAATGTAATGCATTCTCATTTTTCCTGAGATATGAGCAGTAATCTCATGCCCATTTTCTAACTCTACATGAAACATTGCGTTAGACAATGCTTCAACGATAACTCCATCTTGTTCTATTGCAGATTGTTTAGCCATATTAAATCGCTTTATCACCTAAAACTTGTTCAACATAATCAAAAGTAGATAGTACATCAGCACCATTTGGACCTACAGCAATTGTATGCTCGAAATGTGCAGCTGCTTTGCGGTCTCTTGTTCTGACAGTCCAGCCATCACGCTCCATAACAATTTCGCGAGAACCTAATGTGATCATTGGCTCAATAGCTATGCACAATCCTTTTTTAAGTAATGTGCCATATCCACGTTTCCCATAATTAGGAACCTGAGGATCTTCATGCATATCTTTACCAATACCGTGACCAACAAATTCTCTCACGACACCATATGAATTAGACTCACAATATTGTTGTATTGCATACCCGATATCACCTAAACGTTTTCCAACAACAGCATTCTGTATGCCAACATAAAGTGACTCTTTTGTAACTTTTAATAATTTACGAACTTCCGGATCAACATCACCTACACAAAATGTATAAGCTGAATCTCCGCAAAAACCATTCATAAATGTACCACAGTCAATCGAAACAATATCACCATCCTCCAATGGATTATCATTTGGTATACCATGTACTACTTGATCATTAACAGAAGTACAAAGAGTGCTTGGAAACGGATCACCATATTGATTAGGAAATCCTTTAAAAGTAGGAATAGCACCATTATCTCTAATGAACTCTTCAGCTACTTTATCAAGCTCACGGGTAGTAACACCAGGTTTAATAAGCTTTGCTACTTCTGCTAATGCTTTACCTACGAGCAAATTACTTGCTCGTAGTAGTTCAATCTCTTCTTCAGTTTTAAGAAATATCATTCTATAATGATTAATACGCAGCAACGCTGCCTGAACGTCCCTTAATTCTTCCAGATTTCAACAATCCATCATAGTGTCTCATCAAAAGATGACTCTCAACTTGTTGAAGAGTATCAAGTACAACCCCAACCAGAATCAACAAAGAAGTTCCACCGAAGAATTGAGCAAATTCAGCTTTAACACCAAATATACCAGCAAAAGCAGGCATAATTGCTACTGCAGCCAAGAATAAAGAACCAGGTAAAGTTATGCGAGACATAATCTCATCAATATACTCTGCTGTTTTCTTACCAGGTTTAATTCCTGGAATAAAACCATTATTTCTCTTCATATCCTCTGCCATCTGGGTAGGATTAATTGTAATTGCTGTATAGAAATATGTGAAAAGAATAATCATAACAGCAAAAACAAAATTATACCAAAATCCTGTATGGTTAGTTAATGCACGAGCAACACCACTTGCACTTGCCACATTTGAATATCCAATAATAGCTACTGGAATAAACATAATAGCTTGAGCAAATATAATAGGCATTACATTAGCAGCGTTAACTTTCAAAGGAATATACTGTCTAGCACCACCGTATTGTTTATTACCAACAATTCTCTTTGCATATTGTACAGGAACTTTTCTAGTACCTTGTACCAGCATGATAGCACCAGCAATAACTAATAACAAGAAGACAATTTCAAATAAGAACATGATCAGACCACCCGCACCAGTATCAGTAGTACGAGACACAACTTCCTGAGACAAAGCCTTTGGAAGACGTGCAATAATACCAACCATAATAATTAATGAAATACCGTTGCCTATACCCTTGTCAGTTATTCTTTCACCAAGCCATAATATGAACATACTTCCAGCAGCCAAAATGATTGTAGAAGTTATCATAAATAAAGTCCAGTTCAATGAAGGATTCAAAGAAGGACCAGCTTGTGCTTTCAAATTCATCAAATAAGAAGGAGCTTGAAACAATAATATTGCTATAGTTAAATAACGAGTATACTGGTTAATTTTTATTCTACCACTTTCTCCTTCACGTTGCAGTTTCTGAAAATAAGGGACTGCAATTGCTAAAAGTTGAATAACAATTGAAGCAGAGATGTAAGGCATAATACCCAAAGCGAAAACAGAAGCATTAGAAAATGCTCCTCCAGAGAACATGTTCAACAAAGCTAATAGACCTTCACTAGTTTGCTTATGCAGTTGAGTTAACATTCCAGGATTAATGCCTGGCAAAACTACAAAGGAACCAAAACGATAAATCGCCGCAAATAATATAGTGATGAGGATCCGTTGTCTCAGATCCTCAATCTTCCATATATTTTTTAATGTTTCAATAGCTTTTCTCATTGAATTAGAGTTTTACAGCATTTCCACCTAAAGACTCAATGGCAGCAACTGCACTCTTTGAAAAAGCATTAGCTTCTACATCAAGTTTGCTTGTCAAGCTACCATTACCTAAAATCTTCACCAATTGATTTGAAGAGATAAATCCAGCTTCAATAAAGTCATTAATACCAACTTTTGTCAAACTTTTAGCTTCAGCTAGTTTTTGCAAAGAATCAAGATTTAAGGCTTTATATTCTACTCTATTTATATTCTTAAAACCAAATTTAGGGACACGACGTTGGAGAGGCATCTGTCCACCTTCAAAACCAATCTTTCTAGAATAACCAGATCTTGATTTTGCTCCTTTGTGACCTCTTGTAGAAGTGCCACCTAAGCCTGAACCAGAGCCACGACCGACTCTTTTTCTTGTTTTGGTAGATCCTTCTGCAGGTTTTAAATTACTTAAGTTCATATTGTAATTAGTTTTATTATTCAACAATAAATTACTTAATGATGGTTACCAAGTGTTTAACTTTCGCTACCATACCAAGAATTGAAGGAGTTTCTTCGTGCTCAACCACACGATTCAATTTACGAAGTCCTAATGCATCAAGCGTTCTCTTTTGATCAGCTGGAGCACCAATTCTACTTTTAATTTGTTTGATCTTAATAGTTGACATATTTCCTCCTTATCCTCTAAATACTTTATCCATACTAACACCTCTATTCTGAGCTACAGTTCTTGCATCTCTCATCTCACCTAAAGCAATAATTGTAGCTTTAACAAGATTGTGAGGATTAGAAGAACCTTTAGATTTAGCCAAAACATCAGTTACACCAACGCTTTCAAGTACTGCACGCATAGCACCACCTGCTACAACACCTGTACCGTGTGAAGCTGGTTTAATGAATACTTCAGCTCCACCAAATCTTGCAGTTTGTTCATGAGGAACGGTTCCTTTCAAAACTGGCACTTTAATTAAGTTCTTTTTAGCTGACTCAACACCTTTAGCGATTGCTGCAGTTACTTCACCAGCTTTTCCAAGTCCCCAACCAATAACACCATCTTCGTTACCAACAACTACTATTGCAGAAAAACTGAAAGTTCTACCACCCTTTGTTACTTTTGTAACACGATTAATAGCAACTAATCTGTCTTTAAGCTCAATATCACTTGATATTTTAAATCGATTACTTATTCCTGCCATAATAATTAAAATTTAAGTCCACCGTTACGAGCAGCATCAGCTACCTCTTTTACTCTCCCATGATATAAGTAACCATTACGATCGAATACAACAGTTGTAATACCTGCTTCCTGCGCTTTTTTAGCGATTAATTCACCAACTTTAGCAGCTTGTTCTTTCTTTGCTAATTTTTCTTCAAGTCCAAGAGAAGAAGCAGAAGCTAAAGTTTTTCCACACAAATCATCAATGATTTGAACATAGATTTGTTTGTTACTTCTAAATACACTCATACGTGGACATCCGGTAGTACCTGAGATCTTATTACGTACTCTGTATTTAATTTTAATTCGTCTTTCTATTTTTGTTGTCATGATAATACAAATTTATGTAAATTACTTAGCACCGGCTGATTTGCCCGATTTTCTGCGAATTTCTTCTCCAACAAATTTAATACCTTTACCTTTATATGGTTCTGGCTTACGGAAAGAACGTATTTTTGAACAAACTTGACCTAGTAACTGTTTGTCACAAGATTCTAAAATAATAAGAGGATTCTTATTTCTTTCAGACTTTGTTTCAACTTTAACTTCTGAAGGCAATTGCAAGAAAATATTATGTGAATAACCAAGAGCAAATTCGATAATGTTACCATTGTTTGTAGCACGGTAACCAACACCAACTAACTCAAGCTCTTTCTTGTAACCTTCAGAAACACCAACAACCATATTATTAATCAAAGAACGATAAAGACCATGAAATGCTCTTTCTTGTCTTTCATCGCTATTACGAGTCAATAAAATCTGATCATCAGCTACCTCCACTTTAATAAGCGGATTAACATACTGACTTAATTCTCCCTTTGGTCCTTTTACAGTAACCACATCATCTTTCAGAGTAACTGATACTCCTGCTGGGATACTAATGGGTAATTTTCCTATTCTAGACATTGCTTATTCCTCCTAAATTAATATACATAACACAAGACTTCTCCGCCAATTTTAAGCTCAGCAGCCTCTTTGTTAGTCATTACACCTTTGGAAGTAGATATTATAGCAATACCCAAACCATTAATAACACGTGGCATATCTTTGTATCCAGTATACTTACGTAAACCTGGAGAAGATATTCTAATCAGTTTTTTGATCGCGTTTACTTTGTTAACGGAATCATACTTCAAGGCAACCTTAATAGTTCCTTGAGGTCCATCTTCTACAAACTTGTAATTAAGAATGTAGCCTTTCTCAAAAAGGATTTTTGTAATTTCCTTTTTAAGGTTAGAGGCAGGAATTTCAACAACTCTGTGCTTTGCACCGATTGCGTTTCTCAACCTCGTTAAATAATCTGCTATTGGATCAGTCATATAAAATTTGTTAAATTAATCAGGCATTCCTGACAATATTTAAAAAAAATAATTTACCAGCTTGCTTTTTTAACTCCGGGAATAAGACCATTAGATGCCATTTCACGAAATTGAATTCTTGAAATACCAAACTGACGAATATAACCCTTTGGACGACCAGTTAATTTACAACGATTGTGTAAACGAACAGGTGATGCATTTTTAGGCAAAGCCTGTAATGCATCATAATCACCGTCTTTTTTTAACTGAGCTCTCTTTTCAGCATATTTGGCTACAAGTTTTGCTCTCTTTACTTCGCGAGCTTTCATTGATTCTTTTGCCATAATATATTAGTCTTTTTTTGAGTTTTTAAAAGGTAAACCGAATTCTTTCAATAAAGCATATCCTTCTTCATCTGACTGAGCAGTTGTAACGAAAGTTATGTTCATACCAAGAATTTTAGTAATACTATCAATATTGATTTCAGGGAAAATAATTTGTTCCTGAATTCCTAAAGTATAGTTACCTTTACCATCAAATTTACTTTCAATACCTTTAAAGTCACGAATACGAGGTAAAGCAACACGAACCAATTTTTCAAGGAACTCATACATTCTTTCACGACGTAAAGTAACCATCACACCGATAGGCATTTTTTTACGTAACTTAAAGTTTGCAATATCCTTACGAGAAATTGTAGCTACAGCTTTCTGACCAGTAATCGCAGTCATCTCATTTATTGCAACTTCAATAATTTTCTTATCAGCAACAGCAGATCCTAAACCTTGATTGATAACAATCTTTTTAAGAACTGGAACTTGCATAGATGAACTATATTGAAATTGCTCTTTTAATGCAGGCGCAATACGCTCTGCATATTCTTTCTTAAGGCTAGCAGTATTACTCATTACTTAATCTCCTCTCCTGATTTTTTAGAATAACGCACTAAAGTTCCATCAGAACTTTCTTTTCTCCCAACACGTGTTGCTTTTCCAGTCTTCGGATCAACAAGGTTTAAGTTAGAGATATGTATAGAAGCTTCCTGCTTTACAATACCACCTTGAGGGTTCTTAGCATTTGGTTTAGTACTTTTAGATACCAAATTCATGCCTTCAACAATTGCACGTCCTTTTTTAACAAGAACTTTCAACACGCGTCCAGTTTTGCCTTTATCTTCACCGGCATTGACCAAAACTGTGTCGCCTTTTTTAATATGTAATTTACTCATTACTTAAATCTTTTACAAAATTAAAGTACCTCTGGTGCTAATGATACAACCTTCATGTTTGTAGCACGAAGTTCTCTCGCAACCGGTCCAAAGATTCTACTTCCTCTAATTTCACCTGCGTTATTTAACAAAACACAAGCATTATCATCAAAACGAATGTACGAACCATCAGCACGACGGATTTCTTTCTTTGTACGTACAATCAAAGCTTTAGACACTGCACCTTTTTTAATATCACTCGAAGGGATAACACTTTTTACTGAAACTACAATAACATCCCCAACAGAAGCATAGCGACGTCCTGTGCCACCCAAAACACGGATACACAAAACTTCTTTAGCTCCACTGTTGTCACATACTGTAAGTCTGGATTCTGTTTGTATCATAATTACTTAGCTCTTTCAATTATTTCAACTACTCTCCATCTCTTTGTCTTACTCAAAGGACGAGTCTCACTGATTCTAACAGTGTCACCAATGTTACAATCATTATTTTCATCATGAGCATGGTATTTCTTCGTTTTACTTACGAACTTACCATAGATAGGGTGTTTTTCTTTAAACTTAGCTGCAACAGTAATAGTTTTATCCATTTTGTTGCTAAGAACAACCCCAGTTCTTTCTTTTCTTAAATTTCTAGCTTCCATCAAACCCATTATTTATTGTTAAGTTCTCTTTGGCGTAATTCTGATTTCATACGCGCAATCGTCCTGCGTAACTGTTTTATTTGTGCAGGATTATCCAAAGGGGAGATAGAATGGTTTAACACCATTTGGTTATAGCCGGCTACTTCAGCCTCAATTCTTTCTACCAGTTCTTTGGTATTTATTTCTCTAATTTCTGCAATTTTCATAAACATTATGCATTTTGATTTTGAGTATCATAATCACGTCTTACTATAAACTTAGTAGTGACAGGAAGCTTCTGAGCTGCTAAACGCAATGCTTCTTTAGCGATTTCATAAGATACGCCTTCTACTTCAATCATAATTCTACCAGGAGTAACAGGAGCTACAAATCCTTCAGGACTACCTTTACCTTTACCCATACGCACTTCTGCTGGTTTCTTTGTAATAGGTTTATCCGGAAATATTCTGATCCAAATCTGGCCTTGACGTTGCATATATCTAGTAACAGCAATACGGGCAGCTTCAATCTGTCTACCTGTAATCCATTTATTTTGCAAAGCTTTTATACCAAAAGAACCAAAAGCGAGTTGGTTGCCTCTTTGGGCATTACCTTTCATGCGACCCTTTTGTTGTCTTCTGAATTTTGTCTTTTTCGGTTGTAACATAATTTCCTAAAATTCAAATTCGTTTTAGCGATTATTTTTCTTTCTTTTGAAGTTTTTTCCACCGTCTCTGCTACCTGCATTACCACGGCCTCCTTCTTTGCTTTGAGTAAAGTTAGGAGCAAGTTCTTTCTTGCCAAAAACTTCACCTCTACAAATCCAAACTTTCACACCAAGAAGTCCAACCTTAGTCAATGCTTCAGCATGACAATAGTCAATATCTGCTCTAAATGTGTGTAACGGAGTTCTTCCTTCCTTATACATTTCAGAACGAGCCATTTCAGCTCCATTCAAACGTCCTGAAATTTGCACTTTGATACCTTCAGCTCCCATACGCATTGTATTTGCGATAGCCATTTTAATAGCACGACGGTAAGCAATCTTACCCTCTACCTGGCGAGCGATGTTATTTGCTACAATTACAGCATCTAACTCAGGTCTTTTTACTTCAAAGATATTAATTTGAATATCTTTATCAGTGATCTTCTTCAACTCTTCTTTTAACTTATCAACTTCCTGACCACCCTTACCGATGATAATACCTGGACGGGCTGTACATACGGTTATTGTAACAAGTTTCAGTGTGCGCTCAATAACTATTCTTGATACGCTTGCTTTTGCAAGTCTTGCATTAAGATATTTACGAATCTTGCTATCTTCTAGCAAAGAATCACCATAATTATCGCCACCATACCAATTGGAATCCCATCCTCTGATAATTCCTAAACGGTTACTTATTGGATTAACTTTTTGTCCCATCTAGCTTAATTTTGATTATCATTAGTACTCTTAGAATCAACGAACAAAGTCACGTGATTTGAGCGTTTACGAATTCTGTAACCTCTCCCCTGTGGTGCTGGTCTCATTCTTTTCAATGTTGCTCCACAATCAACAAAAATCTTTGTTACAAATAATTCACCGCTTTCTGCTTTACGTTCGTTTTTCTGTTCCCAGTTAGCAATAGCAGAGCGCAACAATTTCTCAACTCTTGCAGAAGCTTCTTTCGATGAAAACTTCAAAACACCAAGAGCTCTGTTCACTTCCATACCACGGATCATATCAGCCACAAGACGCATCTTACGTGGAGAGGTCGGAACATTTTGCAATTTGGCAAAATACATGGTTTTAAGGGCTTCTTTTCTTTTATCAGCCGATATTTTCTTTCTTGCTCCCATTATTTTTTATTACTTTATTATTTCAGATTTAATATATCCTGTTAACGTTTCTTGTTACCAGCATGGCCTCTGAAAGTACGAGTAGGAGAGAATTCTCCTAACTTGTGCCCAACCATGTTTTCGGTAACGTAAACAGGAATAAATTTATTTCCGTTATGAACTGCAATAGTATGCCCAACAAAATCAGGCGAAATCATTGAAGCTCTAGCCCAAGTCTTAACAACAGCTTTTTTGCCTGACTCATTCATAGCAAGCACTTTTGTTTCAAGCTTAATATTAATATAAGGACCTTTTTTTAATGAACGACTCATAGTTTACTCAATTAATCAGATTACTTTTTTCTTCTCTCAATAATATACTTAGAAGATTGCTTCTTTGGAGCTCTAGTCTTCAAGCCCTTAGCATACAATCCCTTACGAGATCTTGGATGACCTCCAGAAGCGCGGCCTTCACCACCACCCATTGGGTGATCAACTGGGTTCATAACAACACCACGGTTACGAGGACGACGACCTAACCATCTTGAACGTCCAGCCTTACCAGAGCATTCCAATCCATGATCAGAGTTACCAACGCTACCAATTGTAGCTTTACATGTACTAAGTACTTGTCTTACTTCACCAGAAGGCAATTTAATAACACAATATTTGCCTTCTCTTGAAGTCAACTGAGCAAAATTACCTGCAGATCTAACCAAAGCAGCACCTTGACCAGGACGCAACTCAATATTATGAATTACAGTACCAACAGGGATATTTTGTAAAGGAAGTGCATTACCAATCTCTGGCGCTGCATTCTCACCTGACATAAGAGTATTACCTACTTGTAATCCATTGGGAGCAATAATATATCTTTTTTCACCATCGGCATAAAATAACAAAGCGATACGAGCCGAACGATTCGGATCGTATTCTATTGTTTTTACTACTGCCGGAACACCGTCTTTATTTCTCTTGAAATCAACGATTCTGATTTTCTTCTTGTGACCACCGCCAATATAGCGCATAGTCATTTTTCCTTCGTTGTTACGACCACCAGAAGAAAGCTTACCAAACACAAGAGATTTTTCTGGTACTGATGCAGTTATCTCCTCATAAGTACCAATAATTTTATGTCTTTGCCCCGGTGTTGTGGGCTTAAATTTACGTACTGCCATTTTTATTAAATATTGCTATAAAAATCAATAGTATCTCCTTCTTTCAATGTCACAACTGCTTTTTTATAAGCATTTGTTCTACCATTGATCATTCCAGCCTTTGTATAACGACTTTTATTCTTACCGGAATAACGAATTGTATTTACATCAACAACTGTAACATTGTATAATGCTTCGACTGCGCTCTTAATTTCCAATTTGTTAGCTTCAGGACGCACGATAAATCCGAAACGATTTAACTTTTCAGATGCAGCAGTCATTTTCTCTGTAACTAACGGTTTAATAATAATTCCCATTATTTAAGCCTCCTTTTTCATTAAGATACTGTCAATAGCTGAAAGAGAACTTTCAGTAAGCACCAATGCGCCAGCATTCAATACGTTGTAAGTATTTAATCCAGCGACAGTTAATACATTAGCTCTCTCGATATTACGAGCCGACAAATATACGTTTTTATTTGGTTCTGATAATACAAAAAGTAACTTTTTGTCAGAAACTTTAAGATTATTTATCAATGCTACAAAATCTTTAGTCTTTGGAGCTTCAAAAGAGAAATCTTCAACAACTACAATAGCATTACCTTGAGCCTTGTAAGATAAAGCTGATTTTCTAGCTAAAGACTTAACTTTCTTATTCAACTTAAAGAAATAGTCTCTTGGTTTTGGACCAAAAACTCTTGCACCACCAACAAATACAGGTGATTTAATATCACCAGAACGTGCTCCACCAGTACCTTTTTGTTTTTTCAACTTTCTAGTACTACCTGAAAGTTCACTTCTTTCTTTTGATTTGTGAGTTCCCTGACGTTGACAAGCCATAAATTGTTTTACATCCAAATAAATAGCATGGTCATTAGGCTCAATTCCGAAGATTGATTCATTTAACGTAATCTTTCTTCCAGTGTCTTCACCTTTAATGTTATATACGTTAACTTCCATTATTTCTCAATTATTACGATTGAACCTTTGCATCCCGGAATCGAACCTTTAATCAATAAAAGGTTGTGTTCTGGAATAACTTTTAAAACTCGCAAATTTTGAACAGTAACTCTGTCACCGCCCATTTGTCCACCCATGCGCATTCCTTTGAATACTTTTGCTGGGTAAGAACAAGCACCGATAGAACCCGGTTTACGTAAACGGTTGTGCTGACCATGAGTAGCCTGTCCAACACCACCAAATCCGTGTCTTTTAACTACACCCTGGAAACCTTTACCCTTAGAAGTTGCAATAACGTCTACAAAAACTGCGTCGTTAAACAACTCTACAGAGATAGTGTCTCCTAGATTAAGTTCATTTTCAAACTCTTTGAACTCGGCCAAGTGTCTCTTTGGTGTTACTTTGGCTTTAGCGAAGTGTCCCATTAATGGCTTAGTAGTATGTTTTTCCTTTTTTTCCTGGAAACCTACTTGAACAGCTTCGTAACCATCTTTTTCAACTGTTTTCAGTTGAGTAACAACACAAGGACCTGCTTCGATAACAGTGCATGGTACATTTTTACCATCGGCACTGAAAACGGATGTCATTCCGATTTTCTTTCCTAATAATCCTGGCATTTCACTTTTTTTTAATTATCAAACTTTAATTTCTACTTCTACTCCGCTTGGCAATTCCAGCTTCATCAAAGCGTCAACAGTCTTAGCTGTAGAGCTATAAATGTCAATCAATCTTTTGAATGAAGACAATTGAAATTGTTCTCTGGATTTTTTGTTAACAAAAGTAGAGCGGTTCACTGTAAAGATACGCTTGTGCGTAGGAAGAGGTATAGGGCCACTTACGATGGCACCTGTAGTCTTCACAGTTCTTACGATCTTCTCAGCTGACTTGTCAACCAAGTTGTGATCGTAAGACTTCAATTTAATTCTAATTTTTTGGCTCATATTTATTTTTAACTATAATTTTATACTAAATCAACACGTCCCTTAACTTCTTCAAGAACTGTTTTTGCTATAGAAGAAGAAACCTTCTCATAATGTGAGAATGTCATAGATGATGTTGCACGACCAGAAGTGATAGTACGTAATGAAGTTACATAACCAAACAATTCTGACATAGGAACTTTAGCTTTTACGATTCTTGCACCTGTACGGCTAGATTCCATACCTTCAACCTGACCACGACGTTTGTTCAAGTCTCCAATTACATCACCCATACTTTCTTCTGGAGTTACAACTTCAAGACTCATAATTGGTTCAAGAAGAGCAGGACCAGCTTTAGCACAAGCGTTTTTGTAAGCCTGGATAGCACAGATTTCAAATGATAACTGGTCAGAGTCAACTGGGTGGAAAGATCCATCAGTCAAAGTAACCTTTAAAGTATCAAGAGGGAATCCTGCAAGTACACCATTCTTCATTGCACTTAAGAAACCTTTCTGTACTGAAGGGATAAATTCTTTAGGAATATTACCACCTTTTACTTCGTCAACAAATTGAAGAATTCCTTCGAAGCCTTCGTCAGCAGGACCGATATTTACAATGATATCAGCAAACTTACCACGACCACCAGATTGTTTTTTGTAAACTTCACGAAGGTTTACAGTCTTAGTGATTGCTTCTTTGTAAGATACCTGAGGACGACCTTGGTTACATTCTACCTTAAACTCACGTTTCAAACGGTCAATGATAATATCCAAGTGAAGCTCACCCATACCAGCAATAACTGTCTGACCACTTTGCTCGTCTGTTTTAACAGTAAAAGTTGGATCTTCTTCAGCTAACTTAATTAATCCGTTAGTAAGCTTATCCATATCTTTCTGAGTTTTTGGCTCAACAGCAATAGCAATTACAGGATCTGGGAAGTCCATTGATTCAAGTACGATTGGTTTATTTTCATCGCAAAGTGTATCACCTGTACGAATATCTTTAAAACCAACACCTGCACCAATATCACCAGCACCAATTACTTCAACTGGGTTTTGCTTATTTGAATGCATCTGGAATAAACGAGAAACACGTTCTTTCTTTCCAGAGCGAGAGTTATAGATATAAGAACCAGCATCAATCTTACCTGAATAAACACGGAAGAAAGTCAAACGACCTACGTAAGGGTCAGTAGCAATCTTAAATGCCAAAGCAGAAGTAGCTTCATCTTCAGATGGTTTTCTATCTTCTTCTTCACCTGTATCAGGGTTAGTACCAACTACAGCTTCTGTATCAATTGGAGAAGGTAAAAATGCACAAACATAGTCTAGCAAAGTTTGAACACCTTTATTCTTAAATGAAGAACCACAAAGCATTGGAACGATAGCCATTTGAACTGTTGCCTTACGAAGAGCTGCAATAACTTCTTCTTGAGTAATAGTTGAAGGATCATCAAAGAATTTCTCCATCAAAGTATCATCAAATTCAGCTACAGATTCAAGCATCTTACCTCTCCACTCGTTACATTCGTCAATAAGTTCTGCAGGAATTTCTTCTTCAGAATAGTCTGCACCCATTGACTCATCATGCCAGTAGATAGCTTTCATTTTAATAAGGTCTACTAAACCTTTGAAGTTTTCTTCAGCACCAATTGGAACAACGATAGGACAAGGATTAGCTCCTAATACGTCTTTCATTTGGCGTACAACTTCAAAAAAGTCTGCACCAGAACGGTCCATTTTGTTCACATATCCAATACGAGGAACGTTATATTTATCAGCTTGTCTCCAAACAGTTTCAGATTGTGGTTCTACACCACCAACTGCACAATAAGTAGCAACTGCACCATCCAATACACGAAGAGAACGCTCTACCTCAGCGGTAAAGTCAACGTGTCCCGGAGTATCAATCAAGTTGATTTTATATGTTTCGTCATTCCACTTCCATTTAGTAGTTGTAGCCGCAGATGTAATAGTAATACCACGTTCTTGCTCCTGAGCCATCCAGTCCATAGTTGCAGCACCTTCGTGCACTTCACCAATCTTATGAGTAAGACCAGTATAGAAAAGGATACGTTCAGAAGTTGTAGTTTTACCAGCATCAATGTGAGCCATGATACCAATATTACGGGTCAAATGTAAATCTTGTTTTGCCATCTTATTCTACAATTTAAAATCTGAAATGAGCAAATGCACGGTTAGCTTCAGCCATTCTATGCATATCTTCTTTACGCTTAAATGCACCACCTTGTTCGTTGAATGCATCAATAATTTCAGCTGCTAATTTATCAGCCATGCATTTTCCACCTCTTTTGCGTGCGTACAAAATCAAGTTCTTCATAGAAACTGATTCTTTACGATCAGGACGAATTTCAGTAGGAACTTGGAATGTTGCACCACCAACACGTCTAGATTTTACTTCAACTTGAGGAGTGATATTATCTAATGCTTTTTTCCAGATTTCCAATGAGGTTTTTTCCTCGTTAGGAAGTTTAGCCTTAACAGTTTCTAAGGCTGCGTAGAAAATTTCGTATGAAGTATTTTTCTTACCATCATACATCAAGTGGTTTACAAATTTAGAAACCTTTTGATCATTAAACACGGGATCCGGAAGGATAACCCGTTTTTTTGGTTTTGCTTTTCTCATTTGTTTGAAAAATAATGTTTTGTTTTTGGCTGCATTAATTCGTCTTCAATATCCCCGCTGGGGCATTTACTCAACCTTTATAGCTTATTCCAACAAATCAAAACGGAATTTGTATTTTTTTAATCTAAAAAATAGCTCAGCTAACGATCGAAATTACTTTTTCTTACCTTTAGCTGGAGCTGCTGCTTGTCCTGGTTTTGGACGCTTTGCACCGTATTTAGAACGTCTTTGAGTACGTCCTGCAACACCCGCTGTATCTAACGTACCACGAACGATGTGATAACGTACACCTGGAAGGTCTTTTACACGACCACCACGTACTAATACGATAGAGTGTTCTTGCAAGTTGTGTCCTTCTCCTGGAATGTACGAGTTAACTTCCTTCTGGTTTGTTAAGCGCACACGAGCTACTTTACGCATTGCAGAGTTAGGCTTCTTTGGAGTTGTTGTGTAAACTCTCACGCAAACACCACGTCTTTGAGGACATGAGTCTAACGCTGGAGACTTACTTTTGTCAACCAAAACGGCCCTTCCTTTTCTTACTAATTGCTGAATTGTAGGCATTTTTAATTGTTTTTTAATTATTATATTATTGTTATATTAATTTCAAAAGTGTACATTTTGGGGTGCAAAAATACGAAATATATTTGAATAACCAATTGATTATTCAAAGTTTTTTCTATTTATCAGCAAAAATAGCTTTTTAACAGAACTAAAAGCACTGAAACACCTCAAACTATATGTATCTTACTAAGAAACAAGCTTTAAGCTTCTCCTGCAAAGCCAGGAATTGGCTGCATAGAATTTTCTTCATTCAAACGAATAGGACCAAAAGAATTTTCATACTTACGCACATTCTCTTCCAAAGCCCTCATTAATCTTTTAGCATGTTCCGGAGTTAAAATCACACGACTTTTTACACCAGCTTTAGGCAAACCCGGCATCACCCTTATAAAGTCTACAATAAATTCAGAACTGGAATGAGTAATCACTGCCAGATTAGCATAAGTGCCTTGTGCTACTTCATCACTCAATTCTATCTGCAACTGATTTGTTGGGTTTTCATTATTCATTTCTAAGTAAATTTCTTCATTTTTAATTTGGCTGCAAAGATAGCAAATTGCTATTAGAATATTGTAAATTAAGCCTTTAATTTATCACAAAACAATAAACAAATTTTAATTTCAATTGAATATTGACAAGAATATGAGGCTTTATTGTGAGATAGAATTTAATCGTGCGGAAAAAAAACTAATATTTTTGTATTTATAGGGGGTGAAAACAATTTTTCCGCAGCTTATAATCAACCCTTTAACTCAAAAAGTAAAACGGATTGTCAGAAAATAACCTTAAGTTTTTCGCATTCTCGCTCCTTTAGTGAGTTAAAATGTGTTTCATATCTCATTATCAAAGTATTATAATATATAATCCGTTTTTAAATCAATTAAAATTCACTTCAAGAAAAACACCAAAATAATTTAAGTTTAAAATAGTATCAATAGCAAATTGGAAATAAAAAGAGGTATTAAAATACTCTACAATAGCACTTTTTCTTGTTTTTTAAATCAAGAACGATATCAAAACTTATATAATTATAATTACATTCCAAATATTTTATATACTTTTGCAAGCAAACAAAACGATTATAGACTTATGAAAAAGATTTTTAGCACTCTTTTGATAGCAGTATGTTTATTTCTAGCTATCCCTGCACAAGCGCAAATTAAATTTGGTGTCAAAGGTGGATTAAACCTTGTAAATGCTGATTTTTCAGGATTAAAAGATAACTTCAAGACTGATAACATGTCTGGTTTCTTTATTGGACCAATGATAGACGTTAATATTCCTATTGTAGGATTAGGAATTGATGGAGCTATTGTTTACAATGAAAAAGGGACTAAGATTACTAACACAATCACAAATGAAGATGTTACCAACAAACGTAAATCTTTTGATATTCCAGTTAACCTGAAATATTCTATTGGGTTAGGAAGTATGGCAAGTGTATTTGTTGCTGCCGGTCCTAATTTCTCATTTGATATCAATAGTGATAATCTGGCTACCGATTTAACAAGCATTGCAACTCAGGCTATTTCGGGTACAACGCCTACTATCGACAACAAGAAAGCTGAAGTTTCATTAAATATCGGTGGCGGCGTTAAATTACTAAGCCACTTACAGATTGGTTTGAACTATAACTTACCACTAACAGATTCTGCAAAAGAAAATTTTGCAAGCGGTGATTTAGGTGAACTTGCTGGAGTTATTAGCGGCTCGTCTTTCAAAAGCAAAACAAAAATGTGGCAAGTTTCTGTAGCCTACATTTTTTAAAAAACATATACCTATATAAAAAAGGAGGTTTCTCATTTATGGGAAGCCTCCTTTTTTTATATCTTTGCCACACTCAAAAAAAAGAAATAGTGTGAAAAAGTTTGCAGACGTTATATTGCCTCTACCTTTACCCAAATGCTTTACTTACTCTATACCAGAAGATATAGCAAATGATATAAAAATTGGGTGCAGGATAATTGTTCCCTTCGGACGCAAAAAGTTCTACACTGCAATTGTATATAATATACATTACTCTGCTCCCGAAGGATATGAAACAAAAGAGGTAGCAACCATTCTTGATTCCGAACCAATACTCCTTCCTTTGCAATTCAAGTTCTGGGAATGGATTTCGTCATATTATCTTTGTACGCAAGGTGATGTTTATAAAGCCGCACTACCCTCAGGTTTAAAGTTGGAGAGCGAAACGATCGTAGAGTATAATCCAGATTTCGACTATTCGGTTCAACTATCAGAGAAAGAACAAATATTAATAAATCTAATGGAGAATAGAACCGAGCAATCGGTTACTCTACTGGAAAAAGAGAGCGGATTGAAGAATCTTCTGCCAACAATCAAATCGCTGCTTGATAAAGAGGCTATCTTTATTAAAGAGGAGCTGAAACGAAATTATCAGCCTAAAGTGGAAATCCGGGTTCGCCTAACTGATTTTGCAAAAGAAGAAACCAATCTACAGAAAATCTTCAATGAGTTGGAACGTGCCCAGAAACAACTCGCCCTTTTGATGAAGTATCTGGAGCTATCTCATTTTCATAGCAGCAAAAGCATCAAGGAGGTAAGCAAAAAGGATCTGATGAAGAAAGCAGATGCTTTACCTGCCGCTCTTAACAGTCTGGTCGATAAAAACATTTTTGAGGTTTACAAACAAGAAATCGGCCGTTTGAATACTTCCGAGAAGCCTACTTTGGAAATTAATCCGCTTAACGAATATCAGCAACAGGCTTACAAGGAGATTCTTACTAATTATAAAAAGAAGAATGTATGTCTTCTTCACGGAGTAACATCGAGCGGAAAGACAGAAATCTATATTCATCTTATAGAAAAAACAATAAAAGAGGGAAAGCAAGTTCTTTATTTACTTCCAGAAATTGCGCTGACTACTCAGATAACCGAACGTTTAAAATGGGTATTTGGCAATAAGTTAGGCATCTACCATTCTAAATTCTCGGATGCCGAGAGGGTGGAAATCTGGCGCAAGCAATTGGGCAACGATGGATACGATATTATACTGGGAGTTCGTTCTTCCATTTTTCTGCCATTCCACAAACTTGGCTTAGTAATTGTAGACGAAGAGCACGAAAACACATACAAGCAATATGATCCGGCCCCACGTTATCATGCGCGTAATGCTGCAATTGTTTTGGCATCATTATATGGGGCAAAGACATTATTGGGAACAGCCACTCCTTCTGTTGAAACCTATTATAATGCTAAAAAAGGGAAATATGGATTAGTAGAGCTTAATGAAAGATATAAGGATATTCAATTACCCGAAATTCATCCGGTTGATATTAAGGAACTTGCACGCAAGAAACGGATGAACGGGCAATTTTCTCCTTTTCTATTGGAGCACGTACGCAAGGCTTTAGAGAATAAAGAGCAAGTGATTCTTTTCCAGAACCGAAGAGGTTTTGCTCCTATGATTGAATGCAAAACCTGCGGGTGGGTTCCCAGATGTAAAAACTGCGATGTGAGTCTTACTTATCACAAAGGAATAAATCAGCTCACTTGCCATTATTGCGGTTATACTTATCAGTTACCGCGTTCTTGTCCGGCTTGCGAAGGAGTGGAATTAGTAAACCGTGGATTTGGAACTGAAAAGGTAGAGGATGATATAAAGACTATATTCCCCGAAGCAAGGGTTGCCCGTATGGATTTAGATACGACCCGTACCCGCACAGCTTACGAGAAGATTATCGCAAACTTTGAGCAAAGAAAAACAGATATACTTATCGGCACCCAGATGGTTTCGAAAGGACTGGATTTTGATAATGTAAGCGTGGTAGGTATTCTAAATGCCGATACAATGCTTAATTATCCGGATTTCCGTTCTTACGAGCGTGCTTATCAGCTAATGGCTCAAGTATCAGGAAGAGCCGGAAGAAAGAATAAACAAGGTTTGGTTATATTGCAGACAAAATCGATAGATCATCCAGTTATCCACCAGGTAATTGCAAACGATTACCAACAGATGTTTGCCAGCCAGTTAGCAGAACGTCAGATGTTCCGATATCCGCCATATTACAGACTGGTTTATGTATATCTTAAAAACAGAAACGCCGACTTGCTTGATACAATGGCTCGCGCTATGGCCGAAAGACTTAGAAGTATATTTGGTAATCGTGTGCTGGGTCCGGATAATCCTCCGGTAGCTCGTATTCAGATGCTTTTTATCAAGAAAATCATTGTAAAGATTGAATATAATGCATCTATGGAGAAGGCTCGCGCTCTGTTATTGCAAGTGCAGAAAGAGATGATTGAAGACGAGCGATTTAAATCATTAATCGTGTATTACGATGTAGATCCATTTTAATTTATGAGCGAAAAAACAAAGTACAGAATTCTTTTCGTATGTCTTGGAAACATTTGTCGTTCACCATTGGCAGAAGGAATTATGCAAACCTACCTTGAAAGAGAGGGATTAGACAATACTATAAAAGTCGACTCTGCCGGTATACTCAGCTATCATCAGGGAGAATTGCCTGATTCGCGAATGCGTGCTCATGCTGCAAAAAGGGGCTACAACTTAGTAAGTCGTTCCCGACCAGTGAGAAGTGACGATTTTGATAATTTCGATCTGATATTAGGAATGGACGACCGCAATATTGATGATCTTAAAGAATTGGCACCATCCATCGAAGCAATGCAGAAAATAGGCCGCATGACAGACTTCTGTCAACGTATCCCGGCAGATTATGTACCCGACCCCTACTTTGGCGGCGCTTCAGGATTCGAAAAGGTTTTGGATATTCTGGAGGATGCTTGCGAAGGACTATTGGAATATTTAAAAAACATGCCCGAAGAATAAAATTATCTTGTACAAAAGAAAACAATCTTCTGTACAAAACAATTAAATCTTTTGTACAGAAGAATTAATTGTTTTGTACAGCATTTAATTTATTATTCTCTTCGTTTCTATTAATTAATTCCGGGTATCTGATGCGCGTATGATAAATTGTACGAAGCTTCTCTTTAAAAACAATTTTCACAGTAGCAATATCTCTAAATGTAATAGGACAGTACTTAAAACATCCATCGGCAATCTGCGAATCAATTATCTTCTCTACTAAATTACTAATAGATTCTTCTGTATATTCAGGCAAACTACGAGAAGCCGCTTCTACTGAATCCGCCATCATCAGAATAGCCGTTTCCTTAGAAAAAGGATTAGGTCCCGGATAAGTAAAGACTTCTTCATTTACTTCCTTGTCAGGATTTTCATTCTTAAATGATACATAGAAATACTTAGTCTTACTTAATCCATGGTGTGTGCGAATAAAGTCTTTAATTACTTTAGGCAAATTGTGTTTTTCGGCAAGTTTCAATCCATCCGTTACATGGTGAATTACAACCTGGGCACTTTGTTCATAGCTCAATGACTTATGCGGATTTACTCCCGACTGGTTTTCAGTAAAGAAAGCCGGATTTTCCATTTTTCCAATATCATGATAAAGAGCTCCGGTTCTCACCAGCTGACTTTTACCTCCTACCCTGATAGCTGCTTCAGCCGCCAAATTAGCTACCTGCATTGAATGTTGAAATGTTCCAGGCGCAACCTCGGATAATTTACGCAACAAAGTATTATTAATATTTGAAAGCTCTACCAAGGTTACATTAGATGTAAATCCAAAGATTTTTTCAAAGAGGAACAGCAGCGGATAAGCAAAAAGCAGCAATATGCCGTTAATCATGAAGTTTACATACATGCTTAGATTAAGCTTTGAAAGATCTGTTTCATGAATTAGTTCCATTGAGAAATTCAAAAGTGCATAACCAAGAACAATTAGAAATGCAGACCGGAACAATTGTGAACGCTGAGATAATTCTCTCAAACTAAATATTGCTATTATGCCCGCAGTTAATTGAAGCAAAATAAATTCATAAGGATAACGCAAGGTTATGGAACAAATTAAGATGGTTAAGGTGTGGGTCATAAATGCTGTGCGCGAATCAAGGAATATTCTTATAATAATCGGCAACATGGCATAAGGAACCATATAAACACTGAAAAAGTTATACTTAACCATGAAACCTGTAATCACAGAAAAAAAGATAGTGAGCGTAAAGAGCAATGACAAACCGCCTTTCTGTTGATAATAATCCTTTCTGAATAAATCAAGAAACAGCATAAAGCAAAACATTAGAATACTAACAAAAAGAACTTGCCCAAGCAAAATAAAACGTTGCTGATTGACAGACGCATTTCTTTTTATTGATTCTTTTTGCAGAGATTCCAAGATATGAAAAGTGCGATCATTAACAATTTCTCCCCTGTCTATTATCTTCTGACCAGATTGTACAAGTCCGGTAGCCCACGATATTGTACCAAGAAGTTCTGCTTTTACGGTTTCGGACTTTTTCCTGTCAAAAACTAAATTGGGTATAATGTAGTTATCCAGATCACATTGTCTTAGGATTTCTTTGTTAAAATGAATAGTGTCTGCTTTCAGTAAATATTCATAAGCTGTTTTTATGGTAAAAAGCTCAGCAGAAGACTTTGCATTTGCCATTTTTTTCTCTGTAATCATAACAGTCTGAATATTATCTTTTTTAAGATTACCCATGTCGGCACTAGAAACGACCCCTCTTTTATAAATACCTTTCAGTACAGTATTTATATGCTGGTAATAATAAACTGAAAGCATTTTGCTTTTAAGCCTTCCTTGATAGTCGAACTTAAGCTTTGACAGAGCCTTTTGCTCCATTCTTTGATTGTATATAAAGTAGGGTTGATAAAACCTCATTATGCTGTCTTGCTCTTGCTTAACCAAGGCTTCATCTTTGTAAATTGGGAAGTCAAAAGAAGCTGTCAGCAGTCCATATTTCCAAGGCTTGTTAATATCAAATTGATAGTTAAATTTCCCGCTTCGAGGTAAAAAGTACACAATAACAGCCACTGTTGCCAGAAATATCAGGGCCTTAAATATCAAATCTTTATAAGTAGAACGTTTTTTATTTCTTAACTTATTCATTTTATTCAAATTTTGTCGAAAAATACAAAAAAAAACAATAAGAACACCATTTTTTACCATTAAGACCAATACAAACATCAAAGTTATGCTGTAGTTCGGAAAAAATAGATTAATTTTGCTCCGATTTTTATTTTATATAAAACAATATGACAGAAAGAAAAGTAAGAGTTCGTTTTGCTCCAAGCCCCACAGGAGCATTACATATTGGCGGTGTGCGTACTGCATTATATAACTATTTATTTGCTCGTCAGCACGGTGGTGATATGATTTTCCGTATAGAAGATACGGATTCTCAACGCTTTGTTCCAGGAGCAGAAGAATATATTATCGAAGCTTTCAAATGGTTAGGTGTAGAGTTTGATGAAGGTGTAAGTTTCGGAGGAAATTATGGACCTTACCGTCAATCAGAACGCAAAGAAATATACAAGAAGTATGTTAAAATTTTATTGGATAGCCAAAAAGCATATATAGCCTTTGATACTCCTGAAGAATTAGATGCTAAACGTGCTGAAATAAAAAACTTCCAATACGATGCTTCTACACGATTAAGCATGCGCAACTCTTTGACTCTTTCTGAAGAAGAAGTTAAAAGCCTTATTGACTCAGGAGAGAAATATGTAGTCAGAATAAAAATCGAGCCAAACGAAGACGTTCATGTACAAGATATAATCCGTGGAGAAGTAATTATCAATTCTTCTATCCTGGATGATAAGGTTTTATATAAATCAGCTGACGAATTGCCCACATACCATCTTGCAAATATCGTAGACGATCATTTAATGAATGTATCTCATGTAATCCGCGGCGAAGAATGGTTGCCTTCTGCACCATTACATGTACTTCTTTACCGTGCATTTGGATGGGAAGAAACAATGCCGCAGTTCGCACATCTTCCTCTTTTACTAAAACCTGATGGAAATGGCAAACTTAGCAAACGAGATGGTGACCGACTGGGATTTCCTGTTTTCCCATTAGAATGGAAAGATCCTAAAACGGGAGAAATTTCTTCTGGATACAGAGAAGCTGGCTATCTGCCTGAAGCTGTAATCAACTTCCTCGCATTATTAGGATGGAATCCGGGAAATGATCAGGAAATTATGAGTATGAATGAGCTAGTTCAGCTTTTTGATCTACATAGATGTAGTAAAGCCGGTGCAAAATTCGATTACGAAAAAGGTAAATGGTTCAATCATCAATACATTCAACTTAAATCAAATGAGGAAATAGCAAATTTGTTCATTCCATATTTAAAAGAACAAGGCGTAGAAGCTCCTTTTGAAAAAGTTGTCACTGTTGTAGGACTTATGAAAGAACGAGTTAGCTTTGTAAAAGAACTTTGGAATGTTTGCAAATTCTTCTTTGTTGCTCCGACAGAGTACGATGAAAAGACTGTAAAAAAACGCTGGAAAGAAGATTCTCCTGCACAGATAACTGAGCTTATGCATATACTCGAAGCCATTGAAGATTTTTCTTTGGAGAACCAGGAAAAAATTGTAATGGAATGGATCGAGAACAAAGGATATCATCTAGGAAATATCATGAATGCTTTCCGTCTTACACTTGTTGGAGAAGGGAAAGGACCTCACATGTTTGACATCTCTGCTGTATTGGGCAAAGAAGAAACAATTGCCCGAATGAAAAGAGCAATAGAGGTTATAAAGAAGTAAAAGAACAGACATGTTTTATAATTTTGGAATTTATATATACTCGCTATTAATTCATCTACTTGCCCCTTTCAGCAGAAAGCCACGCAAGATGATGAAAGGGCATTGGATAGTATACGAACTTCTACGTCAGCAGAAAGAAGATGGTGCTAAATATATCTGGTTTCATGCAGCATCTTTAGGTGAATTTGAACAAGGACGTCCGCTCATTGAGAAAATCAGAGAAAGATATCCTGAATACAAGATATTGCTTACTTTCTTTTCTCCATCAGGATATGAAGTTCGTAAAAATTACAAAGGAGCAGACATTGTTTGCTACCTTCCGCTTGATAAGCCTCGTAATGTAAATAAGTTCTTAGACATTATACAGCCTTGCATGGCTTTTTTTATTAAATATGAATTCTGGAAAAACTATCTGGATGAGTTACACAAAAGGAATATTCCTGTTTACAGTATTTCATCCATTTTCCGAAAAGAACAGATATTTTTTAAATGGTATGGAGGGACATACAGAAAGGTTTTAGCTAATTTTGATCAGTTATTTGTTCAAAATGAAACATCAAAACGTTTTCTCTCCAAGATTGGAATTAATAAGGTAACTGTAGTTGGCGACACACGCTTCGACCGTGTTCTTGAAATTCGTCAGGAAGCAAAGGATCTGCCTTTAGTAGAAGCATTCAAAAGCAATTCAATGACAATTGTAGCCGGAAGTTCATGGCAACCGGATGAAGATCTCTTTATTGAATACTTCAATACACATCCTGATATCAAACTAATTATTGCTCCTCATGTAATTGATGAAAATCATTTAGTAGAAATAATTAGTAAGCTAAAGCGTCCATATGTTCGCTATTCTAAAGCAAATGAACAAAATGTGAGAAATGCAGACTGCCTGATTATTGATGGATTTGGACTATTATCTTCCATTTACAGATACGGAGAAATAGCTTATGTTGGCGGAGGATTCGGAGTGGGTATTCACAATATACTTGAAGCCGCCGTATATGGTATTCCGGTTATTTTTGGTCCTAAGTACCAAAAATTCATGGAAGCTAAACAGCTTTTAGAAGAAAACGGAGCCTTCTCCATAAAGAATCATGAAGAGCTAAGTCAATTACTGGACAAAATGATTTCAGACACAGAATATCTGAAGGAAGTTGGAGCAAACGCCGACAACTATGTGAGTAAAAACTTAGGGGCCAGTGAAAAAATCCTGGATCAAATTAAGTTCTAAAAAACAGATATAACATTGCTAAATAAAGAATGTCCGGCTTTAAGGTATTAACCCTAAAGCCGGACATTTTATTATTAACCATTCCTATTTATACCAATCAGAGTACATAAGATAGTTATGAGCAATTTTTTCATTCAGTTCCTTCGCCTGTTCTGGGTCTACCTTTTTAATAAACTTAGCAGGAACTCCTCCCCAAATACTACCTGGTTCAATTATTGTGTTACTTAACACCAAAGATCCGGCTGCAACAATGGCTCCTTCGCCAATAACAGCATGATCAAGAATAGTTGAGCCCATCCCAACCAATGCATAGTCTTTTATTATTGCGCCATGGATAGTAACATTGTGCCCCACTGAAACATTATTCCCTATTTCAATAGTAGACTTTTCGTATAAGGTATGCAATACAGATCCATCTTGAATGTTTACTCTATTTCCTATACGTATAGAGTTTACATCGCCACGCAATATTGTACCAAACCAAATACTACATTCGTTTCCCATTTTAACATCACCAATAATAGTTGCATTGTCTGCCAAGAAACAATTTTCACCAAACTCCGGTGTAAATCCGCGCACTGATTTTATTAATGCCATTTTATTTTATCTGTTTATATTATACTATAATGTAGTATAAGAATTAAATAGCTATAGTTTTAGTTCTCAACCACAAAGATTCCTCTTCAGAAAGATAAGGACTTAGTCTATCATAAACTAACTGATGATAATCATTTAACCAATTAATTTCAGCATCAGAAAGCAGTGTCTTTATTATACCATCTGTACTAATAGGACATAGCGTCACAGTCTCGAAACGATAAAATTCGCCAAACTCAGTCTCAATATCTCTTCGAACCAAGGTTAAATTCTCAATACGAATACCATGACGACCACCTTTATATATACCCGGCTCATTTGAAGTTAGCATTCCAGGTAATAATAAAACTGGAACATCGTTCAAACGAATACTTTGCGGCCCTTCATGAACACTTAAAAAGTGTCCAACACCATGACCAGTACCATGCAAATAATTCATTCCTCTCTGCCATAAAGCAAGACGAGCTAAAATATCAATTTGCGCACCACGTGTTCCGTATGGAAACTTACATGTAGCAATAGCGATGTGGCCTTTAAGCACCAAAGTATAATCAATCTTTTCTTCTTCAGTGAGATGTCCCAAGGCAATTGTCCGTGTTATATCAGTTGTTCCATCTAAATACTGCGCACCCGAATCAAGCAATAAAAATCCTTCAGGCTTCAATTTAGAAGAACTCTCGGACGTAGCAGAATAGTGAACAATTGCTCCATGTTCTTTATATCCAGCAATGGTATCAAAACTTTCTCCCATATATAAATCCTGAGCAGCGCGGAATTCATGGAGTTTGTCATCTATACTTAATTCTGTTTCGCTTCCTGCAGGGACAGCTGTTTCAAGCCAACGAAGAAACTTAATCAATGCCACACCATCACGAATCATTGCCGCATGTATTCCTATAATTTCCTGTTCATTTCTTACAGCCTTCAATAGTGCTATAGGAGAATTACCACGAACAATTTTACATAAAGGATTAACAGCCGAGAATGCATCAAAGTTTGTTCTTGCAGGATTAATTAATAAGGTTGTTACATCAATTTGCGATAAAACAGAATTTATTTCACTATAATTCTTGATCGTTACTTTTTGAGAGAGAAGATATTCCTTCACTTCTTCTGTAAGTTTCTCTGGAGCAATAAAGAAGTTGCAATAATCTTTTGTAATAAGCAAATAACTAATAACAACAGGATTACATTTCACATCATTACCTCGAAGATTTAATGTCCATGCAATTTCATCAAGTGTGGATACAAGTAAACTTTCAACACCTGCATTTTTCATCTTCTCGCGAACTTGAGCAATCTTATCCAAACTTGCAACTCCAGCATATTTTGTTTCATAAATAAAAGCTGGATCCTGAGGCATAGCAGGTCTGCTTTCCCAAATTAAATCAAAAGGATCTAAAGATGTATCGACTGATATATTTCTCTTCGAAAAAATATTCTTCATATCTTCAACATCAATAACAGAAAACATTTTACCGTCAATCCCTAAAGATTCACCATCTTTGAGTTCGCTAGAAAGCCAATTTGTAATAGATGGGGTCTCAGGTAAGCCGTCTTTAAAGAGAGTAATGCCAGAATTTTCCAATTGTTCTGCAGCTTGAAGGAAATAACGAGAATCAGTCCAAAGACCTGCTTTATCTAGTGTTACAACAACAGTACCTGCCGAACCGGTAAAGCCAGAAATCCATTCACGGGATTTCCAATGAGAAGCAACGTATTCACTAAGATGAGGATCTGTACTTGGAATAATAAATGCAGAAAGGCCCTTTTCTGAAAGTAGTTTTCTTAAAGAATCAATACGACTAACTATGTTCTGTTTCATAATTACATTTTTAATTTTACAATAATAGCAAAGATAACTATTCTTTTTATTATATAAATTTATAAGAGTGTATGTTTTGCTAATAAAGATAAAGAGTTTCAAGCAGATAGAAATATCATCTTAAAAAAGAAATTTGTTTCTACTTTTTAGAATAATTATTAGTCGAAAGTTTTGTGAATAAAGAAAGTATGTGTAATTTTGCCGCGCATTTTGACTGAAGAAATTATAAATCAACATATTTAATATTAATAAAATGATAGTAGTACCTGTAAAAGAAGGCGAAAACATCGAAAAAGCGCTGAAGAAATTCAAAAGAAAGTTCGAAAAAACCGGAGTAGTTAAAGAATTAAGAAGCAGACAACAGTTTGACAAACCATCTGTAACTAAAAGGTTTAAGAAAGAACGCGCTGTTTATGTTCAAAAACTTCAGCAAGTAGAAGAATAATAATTCATCATTTCTCTTGAATTATTAAATTCTTTTTCATACATTCGTTGCAGAATTATTAACGCAACGATTCATATGCTGATTGACTCTTTTCTAAATTTTCTTCAATACGAAAAGAACTACTCAGAAAAAACTATTAACAGTTATAGAGTAGATTTAGTACAACTTGAAGAATATATAAAAAACGATAGTGAGGAGTTAACATTAACAAAAGTTGATGCTGACATTATCCGTCAGTGGATCATTGATCTAACAAAAAAAGGATATACAGCTTCATCAGTGAACCGAAAATTGAGTTCATTGAGATCTTTTTATAAGTTTCTTTTATTAAAACAGGAGATCACCAAGGATCCAACAAGAAAAATAAATGGACCCAAAAAGAAAAAACCACTCCCAATATTCTTAAAAGAGAAAGAAATAAATAAGATTCTTGAAGAAACCGATTTCAAAGAAGGATTTATTGGCATTAGAGACCAAATGATTATTGAGATGTTTTACGCCACAGGCATTAGACTCTCAGAATTAATTGGACTAAACAATAAAGATATAAACTTTGAAGATTCACTCATTAAAGTTAAAGGAAAGAGGAACAAAGAAAGATTAATTCCATTCGGAGACGAATTGAAAGAGTCTATGCTAAGATATATCAGCGTACGAGACGAGACTATAAAAGTAAAATCGGAAGCCTTTTTTATAAAAGAAAACGGAGAACGACTTTACAATGCATTAGTTGAAAGGTTAGTAAAACGACAATTATCAAAGGTTGTAACGCTAAAAAAGAAAAGTCCGCATGTATTAAGACATACATTTGCTACAGCAATGTTAAACAACAAAGCAAATCTTAATGCAATAAAGGAGATTCTTGGACATACAAGCCTTGCGGCAACGGAAGTCTACACGCATACAACATTTGAGGAGTTAAAGAACATCTATAAACTAGCTCATCCTAGAGCATAAAAAAGGAGGTATGTATGGAAATTAGAATTCAATCTATTCACTTTGATGCTTCAGAGCAATTACAATCTTTCATCCAAAAGAAAGTAACAAAGTTAGAGAGACTTTACGATGATATAAAAGTAGTGGAGGTGTCATTAAAGGTTGTTAAACCTGAATCAGTAAAGAACAAAGAAGCCGGAATAAAGATAATTATACCGAACAATGAGTTCTACGCTAGCAAAGTAAACGATACATTTGAAGAGTCTATTGATGAAGGATTAGACGCACTATCAAAACAATTGTTGAAACACAAGGAAAAACAACAGAACAAATAAAAAAAAACCAAATAACTTTGCGGTTATAAAATAAATAACTAAATTTGCAGCCGTTTCGCTTAGATTAAACGTAACGGTTGCATTTTTAAGATATCCGCCTCTTTAGCTCAGTTGGCCAGAGCACGTGATTTGTAATCTCGGGGTCGTTGGTTCGAATCCGACAAGAGGCTCAAAATTTTTAGGGCAAATACCAGAGTGGCCAAATGGGGCAGACTGTAAATCTGCTGTCTTTCGACTTCGGTGGTTCGAATCCATCTTTGCCCACAAAGACAAAGCAAATGCTTTGGCAAGAATGCGGAAGTAGCTCAGTTGATAGAGCATTAGCCTTCCAAGCTGAGGGTCGCGGGTTTGAGTCCCGTCTTCCGCTCTCATTCTTGCTGTTGTAGCTCAGTGGCAGAGCACTTCCTTGGTAAGGAAGAGGTCACGGGTTCAACTCCCGTCAACAGCTCATAATAATGTAAATGCTGATTATTAATCAAATAAATAACAAGTAAAGCTATGGCTAAAGAGAAATTTGAACGTACCAAACCGCACGTTAACATTGGTACTATTGGTCACGTAGACCACGGTAAAACGACTTTAACAGCTGCTATCACAACAGTGTTGGCAAAAAAAGGTCTTTCTGAATTGCGTTCATTCGATTCTATCGACAACGCTCCTGAAGAAAAAGAAAGAGGTATTACTATTAATACTTCACACGTTGAGTATCAAACAGCTAACCGTCACTACGCACACGTTGACTGTCCAGGACACGCCGACTACGTAAAGAACATGGTAACTGGTGCTGCTCAAATGGATGGTGCTATCATTGTAGTAGCTGCTACTGATGGTCCTATGCCTCAAACTCGTGAACACATCCTATTGGCTCGTCAGGTAAACGTTCCTAAATTGGTTGTTTTCATGAACAAATGCGATATGGTTGAAGACGAAGAAATGTTAGAACTTGTTGAAATGGAAATGAGAGAACTTCTTTCATTCTATGAATTCGACGGTGACAACACTCCAATCATCCGTGGTTCTGCCCTAGGTGCACTTAACGGTGTAGAAAAATGGGAAGACAAAGTAATGGAATTAATGGATGCTGTTGATACATGGATTCCACTTCCTCCACGTGATGTTGATAAACCATTCTTGATGCCAGTTGAAGACGTATTCTCTATCACAGGTCGTGGTACTGTTGCTACAGGTCGTATCGAAGCAGGTATTATCAAAACAGGTGAAGAAGTTCAAATCATCGGTCTTGGTGCTGAAGGAAAGAAATCAGTTGTAACTGGTGTTGAAATGTTCCGTAAGATTCTTGATGAAGGTCAAGCTGGAGATAATGTAGGTCTTCTACTTCGTGGTATTGAAAAAGAAGCGATCAAACGTGGTATGGTTATCTGCCATCCAGGAAAAATCACTCCTCACACAACTTTCAAAGCTGAGGTTTATATCCTTAAGAAAGAAGAAGGTGGTCGTCACACTCCATTCCACAACAAATATCGTCCTCAATTCTACCTACGTACATTAGACTGTACAGGTGAAATCACTCTTCCAGAAGGAACAGATATGGTTATGCCAGGTGATAACGTAACAATCAATGTAGAATTGATTTACCCAGTAGCTCTTAACTTAGGTCTTCGTTTCGCTATCCGTGAAGGTGGACGTACAGTAGGTGCTGGTCAGATTACAGAAATCTGTGATTAATAAAATAAATTATCAGTTCTTGAGTAATATCAGGAACTGATATTTACGGGAGTAGCTCAGTTGGTAGAGCACCGGTCTCCAAAACCGGGTGTCGGGAGTTCGAGCCTCTCCTCCCGTGCAAATACATTAGAGATGAAAAAATTAGTAGAAAAAGTAGTATCTTACTTAAAAGAAACTTACGACGAACTTGTACATAAAGTATCGTGGCCTACGTATTCTGAATTGACTAACAGTGCAGTGGTTGTTTTATATGCTTCCCTACTCATTGCAGTGGTAGTTTTCGTTATGGACTCTTGCTTCCAGACTCTTATGGAAGATATCATTTATCCACATTAACACAAAGGAGTAAAAAATGTCTGAGATTGAAAAGAAATGGTATGTTCTGCGTGCCATTAGCGGTAAAGAAAGCAAGGTAAAAGAATATCTTGAAGCTGATATAAAAAACAGCAACCTTGGTGATTATGTATCTCAGGTATTGATTCCTACTGAAAAGGTATATCAGGTTCGCAACGGAAAAAAAGTTGTGAAAGAAAGAAATTATCTTCCTGGTTACGTTCTAGTGGAGGCTGCTCTTGTTGGTGAGGTATCTCATCATTTAAGAAATACTCCTAATGTGATAGGTTTTTTAGGTGGTTCGGAAAACCCAACCCCCCTAAGACAGTCAGAAGTGAATCGTATACTTGGTACAGTAGATGAACTACAGGAAACGGGAGAAGAACTTAATATCCCATATATGGTAGGAGAAACTGTAAAAGTAGCTTTTGGTCCATTCAGCGGATTCAGTGGAACCATTGAAGAAGTGAATAACGAAAAGAAGAAATTAAAGGTTATGGTAAAGATATTCGGGCGAAAAACTCCGCTTGAATTAGGCTTTATGCAAGTTGAAAAGGAATAGCATTGGTTACGCTGTGTTATCCCTTAATTAATGTTTATATAAAATCAATAAAAAAATGGCTAAAGAAGTTGCTGGACTAATCAAATTACAGATTAAAGGAGGCGCTGCAAATCCATCACCTCCCGTTGGACCTGCTCTAGGTTCTAAAGGGATCAACATTATGGAATTCTGCAAGCAATTCAATGCCAGGACCCAAGACAAAGCAGGTAAAATATTACCTGTCGTTATTACTTATTACGCAGACAAGTCTTTTGATTTTGTAATCAAGACTCCGCCTGTTGCTATCCAGTTATTGGAAATAGCTAAGCTTAAGAGCGGTTCTGCTGAGCCAAATCGTAAAAAAGTTGCCGAGATTACTTGGGAACAAGTACGTGCTATTGCTCAGGACAAAATGGTTGACTTGAACTGTTTCACTGTGGAAGCTGCCATGACAATGGTTGCTGGTACAGCTAGAAGTATGGGTATCACTGTAAAAGGGGAATTCCCGGGTAATAATTAATAATCTTCAATTATAATGGGAAAACTGACAAAAAATCAAAAGTTGGCTGCCGCTAAAATTGAAGCAGGGAAAGCATACTCACTAAAAGAAGCATCAGCATTAGTAAAAGAAATAACTACTACTAAATTTGACGCTTCATTAGATATTGATGTACGATTAGGTGTAGATCCACGTAAAGCTAACCAAATGGTAAGAGGCGTTGTTTCTCTTCCTCACGGAACTGGTAAAGAAATAAAAGTCTTGGTTCTTTGTACACCTGATGCTGAAGCTGCTGCAAAAGAGGCCGGAGCTGATTATGTAGGTCTTGATGAATATATTGAAAAGATCAAAGGTGGATGGACAGACATTGATGTAATTATCACAATGCCATCTATCATGGGTAAAATTGGTGCTTTAGGTCGTGTTTTAGGTCCACGTGGGTTAATGCCTAACCCTAAGAGTGGTACTGTAACTATGGATGTTGCTAAAGCTGTCAAAGAAGTTAAACAAGGAAAGATCGACTTCAAAGTTGATAAAAGCGGTATTGTTCACACTTCAATTGGTAAGGTTTCATTTGATTCAGATAAAATTCGTGAAAACGCAAAAGAATTTATCTCAACTCTTCTTAAACTAAAGCCAACGGCTGCTAAAGGCACATATATAAAGAGTATTTATCTTTCTAGTACAATGAGTTTGGGTATTAAAATTGACCCAAAATCAGTTGAGGAAATCTAATAATAGGAGGAATAATGAGAAAGGAAGATAAAAATACAGTAATTGAACAAATTGCTGCAACTACAAAAGAATATTCTCACTTCTATCTTGTAGATACAACTGCAATGAATGCAGCTTCTACAAGTGCATTAAGAAGAAAATGTTTTGAATCAGACATTAAACTACTTGTCGTTAAGAACACTTTACTTCAAAAAGCATTAGATAGCTTAGAAGTTGATTATTCTCCTTTGTACGGATCACTAAAAGGATCTACCACTGTTATGTTTTGTAATACTGGTAATGCTCCTGCAAAGTTGATCAAAAGTGTAGCTAAAGACGGTATACCTGGTCTTAAAGCTGCATACGTAGAAGAAAGTTTCTATGTAGGTGCTGACCAGTTAGAAGCTCTAATTAGTATCAAGAGTAAGAATGAAGTTATTGCTGACGTTATTGCTTTGCTGCAATCTCCAGCCAAAAATGTTATTTCTTCTCTTCAATCAGGTGGAAACACCCTTCACGGAGTGCTAAAAACTCTTGGTGAAAGATAAACCAAAACAAATTATTTAGTAAATTAAACATTAAAATCATACAAAAATGGCAGATTTGAAAGCTTTTGCAGAACAATTAGTTAACTTAACAGTAAAAGAAGTTAATGAACTTGCTACTATCCTTAAAGATGAATATGGTATTGAACCTGCTGCTGCAGCTGTTGCTGTTGCTGCTGGTCCTGCTGCAGGTGCAGCAGCTGCTGAAGAAAAAACTTCTTTTGATGTAGTATTGAAAAGTGCAGGTAGCGCAAAATTACAAGTTGTTAAAGCAGTTAAAGAACAATGTGGTCTTGGCTTGAAAGAAGCTAAAGATTTAGTTGACGGCGCTCCTAGCGTAGTTAAAGAAGGTGTTGCTAAAGCTGATGCTGAAACATTGAAAAAAGCATTGGAAGAAGCTGGAGCTGAAGTTGAACTTAAATAACATTAGCCTGTTAATCAGGTAATTCGGTTAAGAGCCCTCCTTAAGAGGGTTCTTAACCTTTTTGTGTATATATTTATAAATAAGTTCTACAAATTCATTAACAGATGTCTTCAAATACTGTAAATCAAAGAGTTAATTTTGCTTCTATCAAAAATCCATTCGGATATCCTGATTTCTTAGAAGTACAATTGAAGTCATTCAAAGACTTTCTACAATTAGATACCCCGCCAGAAAAGCGTAAAAATGAGGGATTGTACAAAGTATTTGCTGAAAACTTCCCTATAGCCGACACAAGAAATAATTTTGTTCTTGAGTTTTTGGACTACTATATTGATCCGCCAAGATATACAATCGATGATTGTATAGAGCGTGGATTAACTTATAGCGTCCCTTTAAAAGCAAAACTCAAGTTATACTGCACTGACCCAGATCATGAAGACTTTGACACTGTTATTCAAGACGTGTTCCTTGGTCCAATTCCATATATGACGGATAAAGCAACATTCGTTATTAATGGTGCAGAACGAGTTGTTGTGTCTCAGCTTCACCGTTCACCAGGCGTCTTTTTCGGTCAAAGCGTCCATGCAAACGGTACAAAACTTTATTCAGCTCGTATAATACCATTCAAAGGTTCTTGGATTGAATTCGCAACAGACATTAATAATGTGATGTATGCGTATATTGATCGTAAGAAAAAATTGCCCGTAACAACATTATTAAGAGCAATAGGCTTTGAAAAAGACAAAGATATTCTTGAAATATTTGATCTTGCAGAAGATATTAAAGTAAACAAGAGTAATCTTAAAAAAATTGTTGGCAGAAAACTTGCAGCTAGAGTATTAAAAACTTGGGTAGAAGATTTCGTAGATGAAGACACAGGTGAAGTAGTGTCAATCGAACGTAATGAAGTTATTATCGATCGTGAGACTATACTAGAACAAGAACATATTGACGAAATTCTGGAATCAGGTGTTCAAAGTATTCTAGTACATAAAGATGAGCCAAATCAATCTGATTATTCAATTATATATAATACACTTCAGAAGGACCCTAGTAACTCAGAAAAAGAAGCTGTATTATACATATATAGACAGCTCCGTAATGCAGATCCTGCAGATGATGCTAGTGCACGAGAAGTTATCAACAATCTTTTCTTCTCTGAAAAAAGATATGATTTAGGTGAAGTTGGTAGATATAGGATTAATAAGAAATTAGATCTTTCTACCAGCATGGATGTCAAGGTTTTGACAAAAGAAGATATTATAGAAATCATTAAATATTTAATTGAGTTGATAAACTCAAAGGCAATAGTTGATGATATCGACCATTTAAGTAACAGACGTGTACGAACAGTTGGAGAGCAGTTATCAAATCAATTTGCAATTGGTTTGGCTCGTATGTCTCGTACAATACGTGAAAGAATGAATGTAAGAGATAATGAAGTTTTCACTCCAATAGACTTGATTAATGCGAAGACAATTTCTTCTGTTATTAATACTTTCTTTGGAACAAACGCATTATCTCAATTTATGGATCAAACTAATCCATTGGCTGAAATAACTCATAAAAGACGTATGTCTGCCCTTGGTCCTGGTGGTCTATCTCGTGAGCGAGCCGGATTTGAGGTTCGTGACGTTCACTATACACACTATGGTCGTCTCTGCCCTATTGAGACTCCAGAAGGTCCAAACATTGGTTTGATTTCCTCGTTATGTGTATATGCTAAAATTAATGATCTTGGATTTATTGAGACTCCATATAGAAAAGTTGCAGATAGTAAAGTAGACTTCTCTTCAGAAGGACTCACATACTTAACTGCAGAAGAAGAAGAAGGAAAAATTATTGCTCAGGGAAATGCTCAAGTAGATGATGATGGAAAATTCATCAACAGCAGAATTAATAGTCGACAAGATGCAGATTTTCCTGTAGTTGATCCTTCAGAAGTTGAACTTATGGACGTTGCTCCTCAACAAATTGCATCTATCGCAGCATCACTTATTCCTTTCTTGGAACATGATGATGCTAACCGTGCATTAATGGGATCTAACATGATGCGCCAGGCTGTTCCATTATTAAAATGTGAATCGCCAATTGTAGGAACAGGTATAGAAAAACAACTAGTTGAAGATTCACGTACACAAATTGCTGCCGAAGGTGATGGTGTTATTGAATTTGTTGACGCAACCGTCATTAAAGTTCTTTATGACAAAACTGAAGATGAGGAATTTGTAAGTTTTGAAAGTGCTTTAAAAGAATACAAATTACCTAAATTCCGAAAGACTAACCAAAACATGACAATTGACCTTCGTCCTATTTGTTCAAAAGGACAAAGAGTCAAAGCTGGAGATATCTTAACAGAAGGTTACTCTACACAAAATGGAGAGCTAGCTCTTGGAAAGAATCTTTTGGTAGCATTCATGCCATGGAAAGGATATAATTATGAGGATGCGATCGTTTTAAATGAAAGAGTTGTTCGCGAAGACTTATTAACATCAGTACACGTCGAAGAATATGCCTTAGAGGTTCGTGAAACTAAACGTGGTATGGAAGAATTAACCGCTGATATTCCAAATGTTAGTGAAGAAGCCACAAAAGACCTTGATGAAAACGGAATTGTACGTATTGGTGCAAGAATCCAACCAGGTGATATACTTATTGGTAAGATTACGCCAAAAGGTGAATCAGATCCTTCTCCAGAAGAGAAACTTCTTAGAGCCATCTTTGGAGATAAAGCTGGAGATGTTAAAGATGCATCTTTAAAAGCTTCTCCTTCTCTGAAAGGTGTCATTATTGATAAAAGACTCTTCTCTCGAGTGGTTAAAAATAGGAGCTCTAAATTAGCTGACAAAGCTTTATTACCAAAAATTGATGATGAATTTGAAGCTAAAGCCGATGATTTGAAATCAATTTTAATAGAGAAACTCCTTACTTTAACAGAAGGAAAAACATCACAAGGAGTAAAAGACTACTTAGGCGCAGATGTTATTGCAAAAGGAGCACCTTTTACAGCAACAGTTCTTGGCAACCTTGACTATACTGCTATCCAGTTAAGCAAGTGGACTGCAGATGCTCATAAGAATGAAATGATTCGTGACTTGATTCTTAACTATTTGAAAAAATACAAAGAATTAGATGCAGAATTAAAACGTAAGAAGTTCAGTATCACTATTGGTGATGAATTGCCAGCCGGTATCATCCAAATGGCTAAAGTTTATATCGCTAAGAAACGTAAGATCAGCGTAGGTGATAAAATGGCAGGACGACACGGTAATAAAGGTATCGTATCTAGAATTGTAAGACAAGAAGATATGCCATTCCTTGCAGACGGTACTCCTGTAGACATTTGTCTTAACCCATTAGGTGTACCATCTCGTATGAACTTAGGACAGATTTTTGAAACTGTTCTTGGATGGGCAGGTAAAGAACTTGGTGTTAAATTTGCAACTCCAATCTTTGATGGTGCTACACTAGAGAGCATCACAGAATGGACAGACAAAGCAGGTGTACCTCGCTTCGGTAAAAGCTACCTATATGATGGTGGTACTGGTGATCGTTTTGACCAACCAGCTACAGTAGGTGTAATTTACATGCTTAAGTTAGGACACATGGTTGAAGATAAGATGCATGCACGTTCTATCGGACCATACTCATTAATCACTCAACAGCCTCTAGGTGGTAAAGCACAATTTGGTGGACAGCGTTTTGGAGAAATGGAAGTTTGGGCTTTGGAAGCATTTGGTGCATCGCATATTCTCCAAGAGATCCTTACAATTAAATCTGATGACGTGGTAGGACGCTCAAAAGCTTATGAAGCTATCGTTAAAGGTGATCCTATGCCACAGCCTGGTATTCCAGAATCTCTCAATGTGTTATTGCATGAATTAAGAGGTCTCGGACTAAGTATTAACTTAGAATAATTAATAGATAACTCTTTACATAAATTAATCGTATGGCTTTTAGAAAAGAAAATAAGATAAAGAGTAATTTCTCGAAAATCTCAATTGGATTAGCTTCTCCGGAAGAAATCCTTGAGAATTCGAGTGGTGAAGTATTGAAGCCTGAAACTATCAATTACCGTACATATAAACCCGAAAGAGATGGTTTATTTTGTGAACGTATTTTTGGTCCAATTAAGGATTACGAATGTCATTGTGGTAAATACAAAAGAATTCGTTACAAAGGAATCGTTTGCGACAGATGTGGTGTTGAAGTTACAGAAAAGAAAGTTAGACGTGAACGCATGGGACACATCCAATTGGTTGTTCCAGTTGCACATATCTGGTATTTTCGCTCACTTCCAAACAAGATTGGCTATTTGCTAGGTTTACCTACCAAGAAGCTTGATTCAATCATTTACTATGAGCGTTATGTTGTTATTCAGCCTGGTATAAAAGAGGCTGATGGCATTAATGCATATGATTTATTATCGGAGGAAGAATATCTAGATGTACTAGAAACACTTCCAAAAGAAAACCAATATTTAGAAGATACAGATCCTAATAAGTTTATTGCTAAAATGGGAGCTGAAGCTATCTACGATTTATTGGCACGTCTTGACCTGGACTCTTTGTCTTATGAATTAAGACATAAAGCAAGCAATGATTCATCACAACAACGTAAAAATGAAGCGCTAAAACGTTTACAAGTTGTTGAATCTTTCAGAGCTTCGAAAGGACGCAATAAGCCAGAGTGGATGATTGTACGTATCGTACCAGTTATTCCACCTGAATTAAGACCATTGGTTCCTCTAGATGGAGGTCGCTTTGCTACGTCAGATTTAAATGATTTATATCGCCGTGTTATCATTCGTAATAATCGTCTTAAGAGATTGATCGAGATTAAGGCTCCTGAGGTTATTTTACGTAATGAAAAGCGTATGCTACAAGAATCTATCGATTCATTATTCGATAATTCGCGTAAATCAAGTGCTGTTAAAACAGATGCCAACCGCCCTCTGAAGTCTTTATCTGATAGTTTAAAAGGTAAACAAGGACGTTTCCGTCAGAATTTATTAGGTAAACGTGTTGACTACTCTGCGCGTTCAGTAATTGTTGTAGGCCCTGAATTAAAGATGCACGAATGTGGTATTCCTAAATTGATGGCTGCAGAGTTATACAAACCATTTGTCATTCGTAAACTGATTGAAAGAGGTATTGTAAAGACTGTAAAATCTGCTAAAAAGATTGTAGATCGCAAGGAACCTGTTATTTGGGATATTTTGGAATATGTAATGAAAGGTCACCCAGTTCTGTTGAACCGTGCGCCGACATTACACCGTTTGGGTATCCAGGCTTTCCAACCTAAGATGATCGAAGGAAAAGCTATCCAACTTCACCCACTCGCTTGTACAGCGTTCAATGCTGACTTTGATGGTGACCAGATGGCTGTTCACTTACCACTTAGCAACGAAGCTGTTTTGGAAGCTCAGATGTTGATGCTTGCATCACATAACATTCTTAACCCTGCTAATGGTGCTCCTATTACTGTTCCTTCACAGGATATGGTGCTTGGTTTGTATTACATTACAAAACTAAGAAAAGGGGCTAAAGGAGAAGGTCTTACTTTCTACGGACCAGAAGAAGCAACAATTGCTTATAACGAAGGTAAAGTAGACATACACGCTATTATCAACGTTGTTGTTAAAGACCTCGATGAGAATGGTAATATTGTTGATGTGTTAATGAAAGAAACCTCTGTTGGACGTGTTATTGTAAATGAGATTGTTCCTGCAGAAGTTGGATATATAAATAGAATTATTTCCAAGAAATCTCTTCGAGAGATTATTGGTGATGTAATTAAGGTTTGTGGAGTTGCTAAGACAGCAGACTTCCTTGATGGTATCAAGAACTTGGGTTATAGAATGGCATTCCAAGGCGGTCTGTCTTTCAACTTAGATGATATTATCATTCCAAAAGAAAAACAAACATTAGTTCAACGTGGATATGATGAAGTAGAACAGGTTGTAAATAACTACAACATGGGATTCATCACCAACAACGAACGTTATAATCAGGTTATTGATATTTGGACACACGTAAATTCAGAGTTATCTAACATCTTGATGAAAACAATTTCTACAGATGATCAAGGTTTCAACTCTGTTTATATGATGCTTGACTCAGGTGCCCGTGGTTCTAAAGAACAGATCCGTCAGCTTTCAGGTATGCGTGGTTTGATGGCTAAACCACAAAAAGCTGGTGCTGAAGGAGGTCAAATTATTGAAAACCCAATTCTTTCTAACTTTAAAGAAGGGTTGTCAGTACTTGAATACTTTATTTCAACTCACGGTGCCCGTAAAGGTTTGGCCGATACAGCGCTTAAAACTGCCGATGCCGGATACTTGACTCGTCGTTTGGTTGACGTTTCACATGACGTCATTATCAATGAAGAAGACTGTGGTACACTTCGTGGATTAATCTGCACAGAACTGAAGAACAACGAAGATGTTATTGCTACTCTTTTCGAACGAATCCTTGGCCGTGTTTCTGTACACGATATTATTCACCCAACTACAGGAGAATTACTTGTATCTAGCGGTGAACAGATCACAGAAGAAATTGCACAAAAGATCGAGGAATCTCCTATCGAAAGTGTAGAAATTCGTTCTGTTTTAACTTGTGAATCAAAGAAAGGGGTTTGTGCTAAGTGTTATGGTCGTAATCTTGCTACAAACAGAATGGTTCAAAAGGGAGAAGCAGTCGGAGTTATCGCTGCACAATCTATTGGTGAGCCAGGTACTCAGTTGACTCTTCGTACATTCCACGCCGGTGGTACTGCTGCTAATATTGCAGCAAATGCTGGTGTAAAAGCTAAATACAATGGACGCTTGGAATTTGAGGAATTGCGTACAGTAGATGCTGTTGACGAAAATGGCGAAGCAATTAAGATTGTTGTTGGACGACTTGCTGAATTAAGAATCGTTGATGTTAATACAAATATTGTTCTTTCAAACCACACAATACCTTACGGTTCTACTTTATATGCTAATGAAGGAGAAGTTGTAGAAAAAGGTAAAGTTATCTGTAAATGGGATCCATTTAATGCAGTTATTATTACTGAAGCAACAGGTAAAATTGAGTTTGAAGGTGTAATTGAAAACGTGACCTATAAAGTTGAGTCTGATGAAGCAACAGGTTTACGCGAATATATCATTATCGAATCAAGAGATAAAACGAAAGTGCCTTCAGCCCATATTGTGGATGAAAATGGCGAGCTAATTCGTACTTATAACTTCCCTGTAGGTGGTCACGTTGTAATTGAGAATGGCCAGAAAGTTAAATCCGGCGATATTCTTGTTAAGATTCCTCGTGCAGTAGGTAAGGCTGGTGATATCACTGGTGGTCTTCCTCGTGTAACTGAATTATTCGAAGCACGTAATCCATCAAATCCAGCTGTTGTATCTGAAATTGATGGTGAAGTAACAATGGGTAAGATTAAACGTGGTAATCGTGAAATCGTGGTTACATCCAAGACTGGCGAGGTTAAGAAATATCTGGTTTCTCTTTCTAAACAGATTCTTGTTCAGGAAAATGATTATGTACGTGCGGGAACACCTCTTTCTGATGGAGCTACTACACCTGCAGATATCTTGGCTATCAAAGGTCCAACAGCAGTTCAGGAATATATCGTGAATGAAGTTCAGGATGTATACCGTCTACAGGGTGTAAAAATCAACGATAAGCACTTTGAGGTTATTGTACGTCAAATGATGCGTAAAGTACAGATCAATGATCCAGGAGATACTAGATTCCTAGAACAACAAGTTGTAGACAAACTTGATTTCATGGAAGAAAATGATCATATCTGGGGTAAGAAGGTTGTGATTGACGCTGGAGACTCTCAAAATTTACAACCTGGACAGATCGTTACAGCTCGTAAACTTAGAGATGAAAACAGTATGTTGAAACGTCGTGACTTGAAACCTGTAGAAGTACGTGATGCTATTGCTGCTACATCTACACAGATTCTTCAAGGTATTACCCGTGCAGCACTTCAGACTAAGAGCTTTATGTCAGCTGCTTCCTTCCAGGAAACAACTAAGGTATTGAATGAAGCTGCGATCAATGGTAAAATTGACAAGCTAGAAGGTATGAAAGAAAATGTTATTTGTGGACATTTAATTCCTGCCGGAACTGGTCAGCGTGAATTTGACAAGATTATTGTTGGTTCTAAAGAAGAATATGATCGAATTCTTGCAAATCGTAAAACAGTGTTAGACTACAGTGAAGTAGAATAAACATTAAATATATTTTAAAAAAGAGAGTGTTCTAAAAGGGCACTCTCTTTTTTTATACCTACTGTGTCTAGTCCTAAAAAGCGTTACACAAAATAAAATATAATAGACGAAGAGATTAAAAATCAGTATATCAGACGAGCTCATAAGGTTTATAGTATATCCTTTAAGTTGTAAGTTGTTCAATAGAATGCTTATTAATTGAAAATAAAAACAATTGACGAATTAGTCTTTTAAATATCAGTAGTTCAAGAGATTGAACGGGGCGATATAAGAATAACTAATAATATTAGAAAATGATATACAAGGTCTTTCAACAATTATCAATTGGCTTCGGGTATCTGGAACCTTTGACTAGGAAACTCAAACTCCATCGAAGAAGCCTAAGTCAAAAGATCAAAAGACTATGAGATTAGAATAGAAAATCAAGTGTATGGAGAAGCAACAGTTCTTTTTGAAAAAGCAAGCTGAATCTTCAGAAAAGAAAGTCTACCTCTTTAATAGGTTAATCTTGATTTGGGTATGCTGTGTATATTAATAATCCTGGTATTGCCATTTCGTCCTGACTAATTTTTCAAGAGTATAAACTGCCACAATCAGAGTCGCTTTTCGTAAATGAAATTAGATTTTAATAGCTAACAAGGTGAGTCTGATTCTTTTCAAATAACAATTCGTTAAGCCATTTGTTAACATATACATTTACCACTGCACAACCTGAACCTATAGCAGCACCAGCAATAACATCAGAAGGATAATGAACTCCTCTGTTCATTCTTGAAAATCCAACAGAGCAAGCCCATAAATAACCTGGAGCAATAACATACCATTTAGGATATCTAATGCTTAAAGATGTAACTAAAGAAAAAGCTGTAGCAGTATGAGCAGAAGGAAAAGAAGAACTCGAAACAGATTCTCTCTTCTCAATCAAATCAGGATAACGTTCAAAAGGGCGTTCACGATCAACAGCATACTTCATTCCGGAAGTAATAATAACAGCTTCGGCCACACTCGTACCAATATAAACAGCATCACTCAACAAATCACGATCTTTATTCAGCAAAGCATAACTACCAAGAATTAGAGGTACTCCAACAGCTATAACAGGCTCTGTATTTGAAATGATCTTACTGTAGCCTGTTACACAGTCATTATCAATTCCATTAATTTTCTTCAGAGTATTTATATCCCAGTTTTGCGCATAGCAATCAAAACCAGAAAAGACAGCAATCAGGAGCAAGAGAATTTGTTTCATCGGTATCAATTATACAATTATATATACAAAGATATATATTAAAAGTTATAAATAGCGCATATTAAGACTATCATTCATAAAACCGGGAATAATGGATTTAGCACTAACATCACTTTATACTGATTTATTCTATTCAATGTATTTGAAGGAAGTATAATCATTGTTTCATTATCATCACTTTACATAGAACTATTGGATCTTTCGGCATATTTTTAATAAGTGTCGAATAAGAAATTAAGTTAAAAGTGAGAACGGTAAAAACCCGGTATGTTTTAATTAACGAATAATTTCTTTAATCCCTTGCTTAATAGGTGGATTTCATGTACTTTTGCGCAAATAAAGCAGACACTCAAAAAAAAATTATAGTTCTAACAATTAAATAATTTAAATTCAATCATTTATGTGGTTAACTAATTCATCTGTAGGAAGGAAAGTAGTCATGAGCTTATCTGGGCTGTTCCTTGTCCTTTTTCTAACATTTCACATGTCGATGAATCTTGTGGCGGTTTTCTCTGAAAACGGTTACAACATGGTATGTGAGTTCTTGGGAGCAAATTGGTATGCTATTGCTGGAACGCTGGTTTTAGCTGCTGGCTTTGTTGTACATATCGTTTATGCTTTCTGGTTAACAATGCAAAATCGCAAAGCACGTGGTAATGAGAGTTACGCGGTATTTGAAAAGCCTAAAAATGTAGAATGGGCTTCTCAAAACATGTTAGTTTTGGGTATCATTGTTGCTCTTTTCTTTGCTCTACACCTAGCACAGTTCTGGTTTAAAATGCAGTTTGTAGAACTTAGCGGTCTTGAAAGTATTAACCCTACTCCACAAGACGGTGCTGCTTTAATTAGACAAACATTTGCTAATCCTTTGTTTGCTGTACTTTACCTTGTATGGTTTGTAGCTATTTGGTTCCATCTTACTCACGGTTTCTGGAGTGCACTTCAAACACTAGGTTGGAATAACAAGATCTGGTTCGAACGTTGGAAATGTATCTCAAACATTTTTGCAACTGTAATCTTCTTAGGCTTTGCCTTAGTAGTAGTAGTTTTCTACGTAAAATACGGATTACTTGGTTAATTAACCAGTAAATGTGAACTCTAATAAAATCAGAAAAAAGAAATAAAATTATGACTAAGATAGATTCAAGAATTCCTGAAGGCCCATTGGCTGAGAAATGGAGTAACTATAAAGCTCATCAGAAACTCGTAAACCCTGCTAACAAACGTCGTTTAGACATAATCGTAGTTGGTACAGGTCTTGCCGGAGCATCAGCTGCCGCTTCACTTGGTGAACTGGGTTTCAAAGTATTTAACTTCTGCATTCAAGACTCTCCACGCCGTGCTCACTCTATCGCTGCACAAGGTGGTATCAATGCTGCAAAGAATTACCAAAACGACGGTGACTCTGTTTACCGTTTATATTATGATACAATCAAAGGTGGAGACTACCGCGCACGCGAATCAAATGTTTATCGTTTGGCTGAAGTTTCCAACGAAATTATTGACCAATGCGTAGCTCAAGGAGTTCCTTTCGCTCGTGAATACGGTGGTACACTTGATAACCGTTCTTTCGGTGGTGCACAGGTTTCACGTACATTCTATGCTAAAGGCCAAACAGGACAACAGTTATTACTTGGTGCTTACTCTGCATTGAGCCGTCAGGTTAACAAAGGAACAGTAAAATTATTCACTCGTTACGAAATGCTCGACGTTGTACTTATCGAAGGTCGCGCACGCGGTATCATTGCCCGCAACCTTGTAACAGGTAAAATTGAACGTTTCTCAGCTCATGCAGTAGTTATTGGTACCGGTGGTTACGGAAATACATACTTCCTTTCTACAAATGCAATGGCTTCTAACGGTTCTGCTGCTATCCAATGCTACAAGAAAGGTGCTTATTTCGCAAATCCATGTTATGTACAGATTCACCCAACTTGTATTCCAGTACACGGAGATGTTCAGTCTAAACTGACATTGATGTCTGAATCACTTCGTAACGACGGACGTATTTGGGTACCAAAGAATTTGGAAGATGCAAAAGCACTTCAGGCTGGAAAGATCAAAGGATCTGATATTCCTGAAGCAGACCGCGATTACTATCTAGAACGTCGTTATCCTGCATTTGGTAACCTCGTACCTCGTGACGTTGCATCTCGTGCAGCTAAAGAACGTTGCGACAAAGGTTTCGGAGTTAACAATACAGGTTTAGCTGTATTCCTTGATTTCTCTGAAGCTATCAACCGTCTTGGTGAAAACGTAGTAAGAGCTCGCTACGGTAACTTGTTTGACATGTACGAAGAAATCACCAATGAAAATCCATACAAGACTCCAATGATGATTTTCCCTGCTATCCACTACACAATGGGTGGTATCTGGGTTGACTATGAGTTGATGACTTCAATCCCAGGATTGTATGCTATTGGTGAAGCTAACTTCTCAGACCACGGAGCTAACCGTTTAGGTGCTTCTGCTTTGATGCAAGGTTTGGCCGACGGATACTTCGTATTACCATATACTATTCAAAACTATTTGTCTAATCAAATTCAGGTTCCACGTTTCTCTACAGATCTTCCTGAATTTGTTGAAGCAGAAAAGGCTATTAATGACAAGATCAACAAGATCAAAGACATCAATGGTAACCACTCTGTTGATTCAATTCACAAGAAACTTGGTCACGTTATGTGGGAATTCGTTGGAATGGGACGTACAAAAGAATCTTTGGAAACAGCTATTGCTAAGCTTAAAGAAGTTAAGAAAGACTTCTGGACAAATGTTCGTATCCCTGGAGATGTAAACGATCAGAATATTGAGCTGGAAAAAGCTCTTCGTTTATCAGACTTTATTGAAATTGGTCTGTTGATGGCTTATGACGGTTTGAACCGCGAAGAATCTTGCGGTGGACACTTCCGTGAAGAACATCAGACACCAGAAGGTGAAGCTAAGCGTGATGATGATAAGTTCTCATACGTAGCTTGCTGGAAGTACACAGGTGAAGACTCTAAACCAGAGTTGATTAAGGAAGATTTGAACTATGAATTCACTAAGGTTCAAACACGTAATTACAAAGCTTAATAATTAGTAGACAATGGAAAAAATTATAAATTTCACGCTAAAGGTTTGGCGTCAGAAAGGTCCAAAAGCTAAAGGTGCTTTTGAATCATATCAAATGGAAAACATTTCAGGCGATACTTCATTTCTTGAAATGCTAGACATCCTGAATGAAAAACTTATCAACGAAGGTAAAGAACCAGTAGTATTCGATCACGACTGTCGTGAAGGTATCTGTGGAATGTGTTCACTTTACATCAACGGACACCCACACGGACCTGCAACAGGAGCTACAACTTGTCAGATTTACATGCGTCGTTTCGAAGACGGAGATACAATCACTGTTGAGCCATGGCGTTCTGCTGGTTTCCCAGTAATCCGCGACTTAATGGTAGACCGTAACGCATTTGATAAGATTATGCAAGCTGGTGGTTATGTTTCAGTAAACACTGGTGGTACTCCAGATGCTAACGCAATTGCTATTCCAAAGCCTATCGCTGACGAAGCAATGGATTCAGCTTCTTGTATTGGTTGCGGCGCTTGTGTTGCAGCTTGTAAGAATGGTTCGGCTATGTTGTTCCTTTCTGCAAAAGTTAGTCAATTGTCACTTCTTCCTCAAGGAAAAGCAGAAGCTGGCCGCCGTGCAAAAGCTATGGTTTCTAAAATGGATGAACTTGGTTTCGGTAACTGTACTAACACAAGAGCTTGTGAAGCTGAATGTCCAAAGTCTATTTCAATCAGCAACATTGCTAGATTGAACCGCGACTTTATCGCAGCTAAACTGAAAGATTAATCAACTGATTAGATCATTATATAATAAATCCTCTGCCTGGTAACGGGTAGAGGATTTGTTTTTTATATGTGTTAACAAAAGAAAGGGTAAAAGAAGCCAAACTGCTAATTTTAGTTTCAAAATGATATTTCGTGTGCGGAAACAATAAAAAGTAGTGAAAGAAAATTAAAAGAAAGGGCTACAATGGTCAAAAGTTTGGTGGGAATGGCCAAAAGGTTTACATTTGTAATGTGTTTTTCATAGTATTAGATTTAAGGTTAACAAAGATTGGTTGTCGTGATGACAACCATTTTTTTTGCACCTATCTAAAGTAACTGATACATCCCTCCTGCAAGCACTCTGACAACGCCTTTCATTTCCAGTTCAAACAAGATGGCATTCATTTTATTCACAGGCATATCTGCTTCAACAACCAGAGAATTAATCTGAGAATCTCCGTTTTCCTGAAGAATATCTACAACGATCTGCTCATCTTCAGTAAGATCAACGAAAAGCTGACGTTGAACAGCCACCGGAACAGCTTTGGAATCCGCATCCCAGCACATTGCTTTTACAAAATCTTCCGCAGAAAGAATTAATGCAGCCTTATTATCCTTTATCAGATTGTTGCAACCTATAGAAAATTCATCAGCAATACGACCGGGAAAAGCAAAGCAATCGCGATGATAACTTTGAGCAATGTCTGCAGTAATAAGTGCTCCACCCTTTACAGCCGATTCAACCACAATTGTAGCATCACTCATACCCGCAACAATCCGGTTTCGCTTCACAAAATTCTGTCGATCAGGATTAGTCTCCGATAGAAATTCAGTGAGCAAGCCACCATTTTCGAGCATATCGATAGCCGTTTTTCGATGAACAGACGGATAGATACGGTCCAGCCCATGAGCCAATACACCAATAGTTGAAAGATTATTGCTTAAAGCCGCCCGATGAGCATGTATATCAATTCCGTAAGCAAGGCCACTAACTACAAGTACATCCGGACAAAGAGCTTTAAGATCTGCCAGAAAATCCCGGCAAATACGTTGTCCGTAATCAGTAGCATTACGAGTGCCTACCATGTTAATCACCCGTAATGCATTCATATCGGTGTTTCCTTTAAAAAACAACACAACAGGAGCATCGGGACATTCCCTCAACCTGGAAGGATAAGCCTCATCGTTTACGGTAATACAACTAATTTTATTTTTCTGTGCAAAAGAGAATTCAGCCTCAGCACGTAAAAGAGCCTGAGGAGAATTGAGCATCTCCATCACGCGTGGAGTAATTCCTGGTACTATTTGTGTAAGTTCTGCACGGTGAGAGAATATTTTCTCAGCCCCCCCCACAGCATTTATTAAATTCCGGGCACCAACAGATCCCACTCCCGGAATCTGTGTCAGCGCAATGCTGGCAATTATTTCCTGCTCCGTCATTTGGCGAAGTAAGGTTCGAATGCTTTATCAAAAAGTTCACTATGTCCTAATCGCCCGTTGGTAATACACACCAACTCTACTTTTGATTTTATGGATGGCTTTCCATCCGATAAGCGAAATATATCCTGATAGAAAACATACTTCACCCCTTCTTTCTCAATATAAAGTTTGGAAACAAATTCTTCCCCGCTATGTAATGGAGTTTTATAAGCAATAGAAATCCGGGCAACTACAGGATCGAGTCCTTGTCCGTGCAATTCGGCAAAGTTAATGCCGAGTGTGGTTATAAATTCGTGGCGTGTATGTTCCAGATAATGCTGATAGATAGCATTATTGACTATTCCCTGCATATCACATTCATAGTCGCGCACTTTCATGTTCAGCTCAAAAATATATTTATTCATAAGAGTGTTTTTAAGGTTATTAGAATAATTAAAATTCTCTTGTACAAAAGATTGCATTCTTCTGTACAAAAGAATTAATTGTTCTGTACAAAAGAAATCATTCTTTTGTACGAGATTTCTTTAACTCCTCGGCGGAGATTATTTTATATAGCTTATCGTTTGGACGAATCTTCTCGTCAAATTTCATAGAGAAGTGCTCTCTTTTATGAACCACCTCTACAGGCTTTAAATCAACCCGCGCTTCTTCGAGCGTTGCAAAGAGGGCTCCGGTAGTTGGACCGGTAACCAACAGTTTATCTCCCAGTTTAAGTTCGCCTGCTTCCAGCATAAATTCGGCAACATTGATGTTGCTGAAATATTTCACGGCCTTACCTACATAAACTTTACGTTCGGTAGCTTCCGAACCATAGTTCTTACTCCACTCTCCAAGCTTTTGTCCCAGATAGTATCCGTTCCAGAATCCACGGTTAAAGACAGTCTTCAGACGATTATCCCAGGCTTCTACTTTTTCGTCGGTAAATGTTCCGTCCAGACAAGACTGAATAGCCTGCTTGTAACACTCTACAACAGAACGAACATACTCAGGTCCGCGAGCTCGTCCTTCAATCTTGAACACTCTCACCCCCGCTTCTATCATCTCATCCATGAAATGAATAGTTTTCAAATCCTTTGGAGACATAATATATTCGTTGTCCACTTCCAGTTCAAGGCCGGTATCCTTATCTTTCACTTCATAAGCTCTGCGGCATATCTGCATGCAAGCTCCGCGATTGGCTGATGAATTCATTTCATGCAAAGAAAGATAGCATTTTCCCGATACTGCCATACAAAGCGCACCGTGGCAAAACATCTCAATACGGAGTTCTTCTCCGCTTGGTCCGCATATATTATCTTCTTTTATCTTATCGTAAATTGCACGAACCTGTTTTAAATTCAGTTCGCGGGCAAGTACCACTACATCTGCAAACTGTGCGTAGAATTTCAAGGCTTCAGCATTCGAAATATTAAGCTGAGTAGAAAGATGCACTTCCTGATCAATAGACCGGGCGTAAGTCATCACTGCAACATCTGCAGCAATAATAGCAGAGATCCCGGCTTCTTTTGCAGCATCAATAATGCTACGCATCAAAGGAATATCGTTATCGTAAATAATTGTATTTATAGTCAGATAACTCTTCATATTATGCTCATTACATATCTGAGCAATCTCTTTCAAGTCATTTATAGTGAAGGTGTTTGCTGAGTGGGCACGCATGTTGAGATTCTCTATACCGAAGTAAATTGAATCTGCTCCTGCCTGAATTGCGGCGGCTAAAGATTCGCGAGAACCCGCAGGTGCCATAATTTCAAAATCTTTTAACTGGTGATTCATACCTATTTTATAATTAGTTGTGTGCAAAGGTAGTGGTTTTTTGTGTAATTTTGCAGCCAAGAATAAGATGATTATGAAAATTGGCTCTATAGATTTAGGGGAACGCCCCATATTCCTTGCTCCCATGGAGGATGTTACAGATATTGCTTTCCGACTGCTGTGCAAGCAATTCGGGGCAGACATGGTATATACAGAGTTTATCTCTAGCGATGCACTGGTGCGTTTTGTGAATAAAACCACCCAGAAGCTCACCATTTGCGATGAAGAGCGCCCAGTTGCTATGCAAATTTACGGACGGGAAGTAGAACCGATGGTTGAAGCAGCTAAGATAGTAGAGGCAGCAAAGCCCGATATTCTGGATATTAACTTTGGTTGTCCGGTGAAAAAGGTAGCAGGTAAAGGTGCCGGAGCAGGTATGCTTCAGAACATTCCTAAAATGCTCGAGATAACTAAAGCTGTGGTTGATGCGGTTAATATTCCTGTTACAGTAAAAACTCGTCTTGGTTGGGATACCAACAGCAAGGTTATTGTAGAACTTGCCGAGCAATTACAAGATTGCGGTATTGCTGCTCTTACCATTCACGGCAGAACAAGAAGTCAGATGTATACCGGCGAAGCTGACTGGACACTTATTGGCGAAGTGAAGAATAACCCTCGCATGCATATTCCCATTATTGGTAATGGAGACATAACAACTCCTCAACAAGTAAAGGAATATTTTGACCGTTATGGTGTAGACGCTATTATGGTTGGTCGCGCAACCTTTGGCCGCCCGTGGATATTCAAGGAAATAAAGCACTATCTTCAAACCGGAGAGGAACTTCCTCCTTTATCTTTTGAGTGGAAGATGGATGTTCTGCGTGAACAAACAAAGCAAAGTATTGAAAGACTTGATGAACGTAGAGGAATTATCCATGTGCGCAGGCATCTGGCAGCATCTCCATTATTTAAAGGCATTCCAAACTTCAGGGATACTCGTATTGCAATGCTCAGAGCAGATACACAGGAAGCCCTCTTTGAAATATTTGATAAGATAGTTCAGGAACATGCATAAATAGCAAAAAGATAAAAAGGCGGAAAGATATCACATCTTCCCGCCTTTTACTATAATAAGTGATCAACTATAAATTTCAACGTTTCTTCTTCTTTTGTGTACGTCTCCACCAGAGCAGAAAACCTGTAACCGGTAATGAAGCCCCTATCAAGGCAGCAAAAAATACAATAACTTTTCCGGGTAATCCCCATATAGCTCCAACATGAATATCATAATTCATTCTTCGAAGCTTATCTCCAAAACCAGCATCAGCATACTTACCCACATAAGGCCCCCTTTGAGGAATTTCCTTCAAGGAGTAACGGTCGAATGAAAAAACATCACGGTTATAATATTTATCTACGTCAGGATAAACAGCAGCATATATGGAAGAAGAAGCCTCTTTCGGGCTGGCATAGCCAAACTGGAAACCTTCGGCTTCAGGATATTCCGGCAATAACTTAAAGAAAACATAATCGACAGCTTTCTCCGGAGTCATTTTTGTTCCTGTTTTAAGTGTATCCGACTGAGCAACTCCCCAATCCGGTAATTTCTCGCCTCCTGTTGTTAGCCAATATGTTCCTTTCGACCACCATTCCAATCCCCAAACCATACCTGTCATTCCAATAGCCAATAATACAATGCAGACATAAAAACCCAGAACATTATGCAAGTCAAACAGGCGCTTAGTAATCCCTGTAGACTTTTTCCACATAAAGCCAGTTCCATTACGTAATCCTTTCCGGCTTTTAGGCCACCAAAGTACCAAGCCTGATAATAGAGTGATGACAAAGATCAGGACTCCATAGTTAACTACCAGATGCCCTATATCTTTAGGTAACCAAAGAGTGCGATGTCCATTCAAAACAAAACGGAAGAAGTCAAAGGAATTCCCCTTTTTATATATCACAGCACCAGTATAAGGATTAACAAAAAGCTGCGTTCTTTCTTTTTCCTTCGTTAAAGTTAGTTGAGCAGCTTCGCCCTTATTGTATTGTACATTCATAGCTTCCGCCCCGGGGCAATAAGCCTCAGCAATAGTCTTTAGTCTGGAAGGAGGAAGCAGGTGTCCCGAATTCTGAACAGACATATCGGGAAGAAATGCGCTGTTTATTTCTTTATTAAACACCCATAGACAACCTGTTACACAGACAATAAACACTACAATTCCAGAAGCTAATCCCAACCATAAATGTATCTTCTTTATTGCTTTCTTTAAACTAATCATTAGAAGTTATATGTTAAATTCAAACGGAAATTACGAAGTGGTTCTGTTTGCCAATAATAGAAATTTCCATAAGGAGAACCGGAATAAAGGTAGTCATTTAATAGATTATTCACATTAAGCGACAAAGAAATCTTATCTTTTTTCCAGGATACAGCACCATCCATTCTAAAATAATCAGGTAATTCAGAATTTGCACCACTAAATACATACCAGGCCGAGCGGTCTAGCTGCCATTGGTAGCCTAAAGAAAATCCTAAATTAGCCAAGGCTCCTTCCTGAATTGTGTAGTTTACCCAACCATTGGTTATATGTTTGGTTGTGCCGGCCATACTTTGTCCAACTTTGTTTATATCAGCGTCTTTTGTAACCTTTGAATCTGTATACGCATAATTAAAAATCACATTCATACCTTTAAACAGACGCCCTTTTAAGTCGAACTCAACACCTTGAGTACGGCTCTGGCCTAACTGAACTGAATATTGCGGATGATTTTCATCGGTTGTTAATACATTGTTCTTTGTTATTCTATATACGCTGACGGTTGAATTCCAGTTACCATCAAACCAGTTTTTCTTTACCCCAAATTCAAGATTGTTCCCGGTAATAGGATCAAAAGCCTTTCCAGTATAGTCGGTCCCTGTCTGAGGGACAAATGCCTGATCATATAATCCGTAAACAGAAGTAGTCTTATCAACAGCAGCGCTTACTCCTACTCGAGGAGTGAATTTTGTATCATCAGTATTACTTCCGTAACTACTTGTTTTATTTCCGGTAACACGCCCTGCAAGTGTTACACGAAGAATATCATTAAAAAATCCAAGTTCATCCTGAACATATAATGCTGTATAATTCTGGTTTACAATATTATTACCTGCACGGGCTCTAAGGCTGAGACTCCTATCAAACGTTGGAAGTGTGGATGCGGTGAGCGTTCCATGTTGTGGATTATATATATTAAAAGGAACTGATCCTTCTAAATCAAAAGCTTGTCCCCAATCAGCAATATAGTTTTTACTTCCCATATCAAGGCCGGCCAAAATGCGGTGATTTATACCACCCATAGTAACTTTTCCATTAACAAAGAATTGCCCAAGTTTTGCTTCATTAAAAGCATCCCATATTGTTAAGCGGCGATGTAATGTTCCATCCAAGTCCAATGATGTAGGCCATAAAGAAGAACCTTTCTGATTAAAATTTAAATAAGCAAGCTGTCCGGTAAATTTCCAGTATTTATTAAACTGATGATTCAAAGTAAGAAATAAACTATGATCGTTAATACTGGTTGGATCAAGATTAGGTTCAACCGTAGTAAAGTCATAAGGCAATTCACCATATCCATTTAGTCCGAAAACATAACTAGAACCAACAACAGACATTTGCTGATGCTGATAAGTATATTCAGCAGTCAAAGATGTTTTATCGTCAAACTTATAGCTAAGAACAGGAGCAATAATATATTTCTTGCTCCACTCATACGGTCGGTGAGAACCAGCACTCTGCCCCATCATATTTAATCTGACAAGAAGCTTCTTATCTTTTGTAAGTATACCATCAAAATCTAATGCGGCACGATATAAATCGTTGCTTCCTAAAGAAGTAGAAATACTCCCTTTAGTATTGCCAGTAGGTTTCTTAGTTACAATATTATAAAAACCGCTGGGCTCACCGTTAGCCAACATAAATCCGGCTGGCCCTTTTACAAATTCAATTCGGTCTACCATGCTCATGTCTTCAGCTAAAGGCCCCCACGGCATCTGAACATTCATTCCATTTCGAAAAGCAGCAACCTGAGACCCACGCATATACAACAACGCATAAGTATCCCAATGTTCCATACGTCTTACTCCACTTACATTTCTTGAAACTCCTTCTAGCATTGAATTGATTTGTTGATCAGCCAAAAGCGACTGATCAATTACCTGAACATTCTGAGGTATATTTAAGATAGGAGTTCCCAGCCTCAAAGATGAAGAGATTTCTTTTGGATTATAAATTTGTTTCGAGGATGTAATTGTTACCTCATTAAGGTGGTAAGCATTATCATCCAGCATAAAACTGCATTCAGTAATTTCTCCTGATGAAATTGTTATTTGCTTCTTCTGAGTTCCATAACCTATCATTGTTACAACCAACGTATTACTGCCTGATTGAACATTATCCAGAGAGAATTCTCCGGAATTATTGGATATAGCATTTACAGATGTGCCTTCTATTGCAACGTTAACATTCTGAAGAGGCTTATTTTTTGTATTCTTCACAAAGCCTTTAATTTTACCAAATCCAGTATCAGCATTAGCTATTAGCACGCCAAGCAATAAAAATAAAGTAAAACAAACGTTGAATTTTAAACTAAATCTCTTTCCCATTTACTTATACCATTTATATGTTTATTAATGGCAGCAAAGGTACAGCACCTAGTAATCAAAGGAAATCACCACATTTAGGTAAAACAAGGATACAACATCACCAATAGTAGTGATATTCTTAAATTTATTTAGCTATTTAACGAAATATGTCTCAACGAAATAATGGTTCGGCAAACCATTTCTTATAAATCTTTGATGTAAGAATATAGATAAAGATAGCTGAGACAAATCCTGCAATTGCATCAATCAGGTAATGAGCCTGAATATATACTGTAGCGCAACAAAGAAGAATGTAGAAAGGCAAAAGGAACGAGGCTAGCTTTTTGTTTTCCCTGAAAGCAGAGATCATTAATATGGTTGACATTCCTACATGCGAACTTGGGAAAGCTGCTGTTGGGCGTTCACCCACTTGCTGTGATCCGTCGACCAGACTATAAAAGAATCCGTGTGCATAATCTGGTCCGGGAAGTAGTTCATGATGGAAATTAAAATAATTACCTATAGCAGGGAATATTCCGTGCGACACATTCTCCATACCAATGGCAGGAAAATAAAACTGAGGGCCGGCAACCGGAAGAAAAATATAAATAAAGTAATAGATAAAAAACGAAGTAACAATCACAAAAGACCATTTCTCAAACAACTCATATCGGTGAAAGAAATAATATAATGCCACAACCAGAATCATTGGATAATAAGAAAAATAGCCCAGATTAAAAGGCTCACTTACCCATTCGTAAGGCAAGCGCTTACTAAACTCTACAGCTGGCTGACAACTAAATATAAATTGTTCGGCAGAGGCGAATATGTGATCCAGGTTAGTGAATAACCTGTTGAGTTCATAAGTATCCGGGTACCAATAAGAAAGAAGCCCCATTTGAACTGCAATTCTTACAAAAGCAGAAAATTTACAAGGAGCAAGGCGATAAAGGTACATCAAGCAGAAGGTTAATACTGCAATTACGATTCTATCCCACAGCATTTGCATGGGATGACTCATTTGAGAGAACATAAAAAGAATCAATATTGATGTCAGAAGATTATATATCAACGAAATCTTCTCAACGGCGAATAACCCTTTCTGAGTCTCAACCTTCTTAAACAAATCTAAAGCCATCCTTCTTTTTTATACCAGGCAATTGTTTGCTTTACTCCTTTATCCAATTGATATTGGGGCATATATCCCAACTCTTCAATTAAAGGGGTAATATCACATTGCCAGTTTCTTTGTTTCATTATTTTGTATTTATCTGCATTCAGCGTACTGCTTTTCCCTGAAAATGAGGCAAAAAAATCAGCGCACAAAGATATAACTTTTAAAACAATTAATGGACACTTAACATGTATTACAAAAGGAATTCTTAGCTCTTTTTGAATTAAATCTGAAAAATCCCTGCTTGTATAGACTTTTCCGTCACTCACAAAATATGATTTTCGGCAAACATCCTTCTCTATTCCAAGGAATATTGCCTGAGCCAAATCGGCAACATATACAAATGTAAGAAGCTGTTTACGAAATCCGGCTGCAAAATCAACATGTTTCTGAATAGACTGAGCCATCATAAAATAATCTTTCTCCCGTGGGCCGTAAACACCTGTTGGACGATAAATAAGATATGGAAAATCGGGAATATCTTTAATATATTCTTCAGCATGTAATTTACTAAGACCATAAGCTGTATTTGGTTTAGGAGTATCGTCTTCCGAAATTGCGACCATTTTCTTTTCATGAATAGGGCCAAATACACTTAAAGAGCTTAGATATATAAATTTCTTAGGAATCATGTTCAGTTTGGTTAAGACCTCTATAAAGTTCTTTGTACCAACATAATTAACCTTATCAAAATCTTTTTTATCGTTGCATTTGGTTAAACCTGCAGTATGTATAATATAATCCCATTTGGTATTAGTCTCTTTAAAATCAGCAAGCTGCACTTTCAGTGTTGCAGGGTGAGCAAAATCAAGTTCTATTAAATTGATATTATTAGCCTGCAATCCTTCAAGATTACTTGTAGCACGAACTCCGGCCCATACATCATAACCTTTCCGCAGTGCCTCTTTTACTATAAAGTTGCCAATAAATCCACTTGCGCCTGTAACTAAAATACTTTTGCTCATACTAAATTGATTCTCACTTATTAAAATAGTTCTCCACTCTAAAACAACTAGCTGAGAATATTCTCAGAGCTTGCAAATCAAAAACTTGTCTTTTCGGCAAAGTTAACATTTTTATTCATTTAACGAATCTTATCACTACTATTTTGATTTTAGGACTTAACTTTCCTATAAATGAAGCACACTGAATACAATAATTTGTTTACTTTGTATTTAATAACTATAAAAAAATAATTTATGGGTAAACAAGATAAGAAGAAAGCAGGAAAGAGAATGAAGAAAGCCCAACTGGCTGAGTTAATGATGAGCCTGTTTCAAAATAAATCGGCAGAAGTTCTTAACTTAAAATATATTTTTGCAGAATTAAATCTGAACACACATCCCCTAAAGATGCTGTGCATGGATATTCTTTACGAAATGCTTTCTGATGATTATATCAGTGAAGTAGAAAAAGGAAAATATAAATTAAATACTCGCGGAACTGAAATGGTAGGTACTTTTCTAAGGAAAAGTAATGGAAAGAACTCTTTCATTCCCGATGGAAGTGAAGAATCTATTTTTGTGGCAGAACGTAACTCTGCTCATGCAATGAATGGCGATCGCGTGCGTATAGCTTTTTATGCAAAATGCAAGAATAGAGAAGCTGAAGGCGAGGTAATTGAGATTCTGGAACGTGCTAATACAAACTTTGTAGGAACATTGGAAGTTTCCAAAGCTTACGCATTTCTTATTACAGAAAACCGTACCCTGGCCAACGATATCTTTATCCCAAAAGACAAACTTAAAGGTGGAAAAACCGGCGATAAAGCTGTGGTAAAAATCACAGAGTGGCCGGAAAAAGCCAAGAATCCTATAGGTCAGGTTATAGATATTTTGGGAGTTGCAGGAGATAATACAACAGAAATGCATGCTATCCTGGCAGAATTTGGTCTTCCATATATTTATCCAAAGGCCGTTGAGGAAGCTGCTGACAAAATTCCTGCAGAAATTTCTGAAGAAGAAATTGCTAAACGTGAAGATTTCCGTAACGTTACAACGTTTACTATAGACCCCAAAGACGCAAAAGACTTTGATGATGCGCTTTCCATCCGTAAAATGAAAGATGGCCTTTGGGAGATTGGCGTTCATATAGCAGATGTTTCTCACTACGTAAAGGAAGGAAGTATCATAGACAAAGAAGCAGAAAAACGAGCTACATCTGTTTATCTGGTTGATCGTACAATCCCTATGCTTCCAGAACGTTTATGTAACTTCATCTGTTCACTAAGACCAAATGAAGAAAAACTGGCATATTCTGTGATCTTTGATATTACAGATAAGGGAGAAGTAAAAGATTCTCGTATTGTTCATACAGTAATTAAGTCTGATCGCCGTTTTACTTACGAAGAGGCTCAGAATATTATAGAAACAAAAGAGGGTGATTATAAGGAAGAAGTCTTGGCCATGGATCACATCGCTAAGATTCTTCGTGAAAAAAGATATAGTGCTGGGGCCATTAACTTTGATCGTTACGAAGTTAAATTTGAAATAGATGAAAAAGGAAAGCCTATCAGTGTATATTTCAAATACTCTAAAGATGCAAATAAGTTAGTTGAGGAATTTATGTTATTAGCTAACAAAACTGTGGCAGAAAAAATAGGAAAAGTTCCGGCTGGTAAGAATCCAAAGGTTCTTCCTTATCGTATTCACGATCTTCCTGATCCTGACAAACTGGATAATTTATCTCAGTTTATTTCCCGTTTTGGATATAAGCTTCGTACTAGCGGAACAAAGACTGATATATCAAAATCAATTAATCACCTGTTAGATGATGTTCAAGGGAAAAATGAGGAGAATCTAATTGAAACAGTATCCATACGTGCAATGCAGAAAGCAAAATATTCTGTTCACAACATTGGACATTACGGATTGGCTTTCGATTATTACACTCATTTTACATCACCTATCCGTCGTTTCCCGGATTTAATGGTTCATCGTTTGCTGACCAGATATCTGGAAGGAGGAAGAACAGCTTCGGAAACAAAATACGAAGAGCTTTGTGTGCATAGTTCGGACATGGAACAGATTGCGGCTAATGCAGAACGTGCCTCAGTAAAATACAAGCAAGTTGAATTTATGAGCGAACGTCTTGGACAAATCTACGACGGAGTTATTTCGGGCATCACTGAATGGGGATTGTATGTAGAACTAAATGAGAATAAGTGCGAGGGAATGGTTCCTATCCGTGATCTGGATGATGATTATTATGAATTTGATGAAAAGAACTATTGCCTAAGGGGTCGTAAGAAACACAGAACATATAGCTTAGGAGATTCTATCACCATAAAAGTTGCCCGGGCAAACATTGAAAAGAAACAGCTTGATTTTGCATTGGTTGAATAATTCTTTCTATTTTTACAAAACTTTTTTTCCATAAAATTGTTACTTACGTATTAAGTTTTATTAAATAAATGAAGCGAAAAAAAACAATCGAAGCAGTTCCCTATGTTGAAATAGATAGATATGCCGGAGTATGGTACGAAATTGGACGTTACCAACACTGGTATGAGAGAGGCGCCACTAATGTTTCTGCAGAATACATTCAAAAAGATGGTTATTTGGAAGTTATCAACAGATACAAGAAATCAAATAAAGATGGCGAAATTAAGGGTAAAGCTTTTATTGTACCAAATAGCGGAAATGCAAAACTTAAAGTTCAGTTCCATTGGCCATTTAAAGGTGATTACTGGGTTATCGATTTAGATGAGGATTACCAATGGGCTGTTGTTTCAAACTCTTCAAGATCCAATTTATGGATTCTTTATCGCAAACCAATAATAGACAATGAAGAATTACGCCCTATCGTTTACCGATTGGTAAATAATGGATTTGAACTGGCAAAAGTACATTGGACAAAACAAACTAACGAGACACAAGAATGAAGACAGTAGTATTAGACGAACAGGAAAAAGTAGAAGAAATAATCTCCAGATGTGACATTTGTTATGTAGGAATGGTTGATAGTGAAAACAATCCATATGTTATCCCCATGAACTTTGGATATCAGGATGGAGTAATCTATTTACATTCAGGTCCTACAGGACACTCTATTGATATTCTAAATCACAATAACAATGTTTGTATAACTTTCAGCATTGATCACGAACTGGTATTTCAACACCCTCAGGTTGCTTGTAGCTATCGCATGAAAGCAAAAAGTGTTATTTGCAGAGGAAAGGTTCACTTCATTGAGAATTTAGAGGATAAACGAGATGCACTTAATATCATTATGAAACAGTATTCTGATAAAACCTTTGAATATTCAGATCCTGCAGTAAAGAATGTGAAGATATGGGAAATTCCTATTGACAGCATTAGTGCAAAAGAATACGGAGTACCTCATAAAAGGTAAAGTTAAGGCTTGATTATACACCCAAAAAGGTTGTAGATATAATAAATTAGTGGTCGATAAATAGTTGTGTTACTATTTATCGACCACTAACACATTTTACTCTCAGCTAATCAATTAAGATTTAAATAGTGACAGGTAGCAGAGTGTTCTAAAATAACTATCTTCTTTGACGGCGAACAGATGCTTTTGGTGCAGAAACAGAAGAAGACTTTTCTTTTTTCACTTTCACTTCAGATACAGCCTGCGCTTTTCGTCTGGAACTCTTTATCGCTTTCGTTTTGATTGAGGAAGCCACTTTCTTACTTGCAATATTCTTCTGTGAGATTGTATCACTTTCCCATAAATGTTCCTCAAAAGCTTTCAGCTGACCTTCTATTTTTTTCTGCTCTTTTACCATAGCACTATCGGTAGTGCAATACTGTGCAAGAGTCTGATTCATCATATTGGTAGTTTTATAAATATCCCCACTAAACTGACGAGTTGTAAAATAATCATCAAGACTTATATTAGAAGTGTTATTCAAATTACTAGCCATCATATTCATACGAACCAGATAAGGACTAAGATCACTGTAGTTTAACCAAAACATAGGATATTTAGTTACTTCCATAGAGAAATCACCACTACGGTGAAGCACCGGACAAATTGCTACCACCTTTGAATTGTAAGTTGATGAGTGTTGATCAAAGAACCAAACTTCTTTTATAAAATAGCTGAGAACCTCATTACTGGGTATATCACTATTATCAAAAGTAAAAAGAGTATCTTTGTTCTGCGTATCTTTCTTTATCTGATAATAAATATGAAAACGGTCGAGCACATCTTTAAATTTCACTTTATTATCAGTAGTCAATATTTCTGTGCCATCCAGGCGATATTCGTAAGCAGGAATCTTACCCTCTGCCATCAATTTAAATATTAAAGTAAAAAGATTCATTTTATCCCCCATCGGTTCCACAGGATAATACAAGGCGGTATTCTTTTCCTTCTTCAGATCAAGCGTTCTGTAAATCTCACGTTTCCAAACCACTTCCTCGGGCATATCAAGTTGACCGGTATACTGAGTTTGCGCTCTTACAGAAAGAACCGGAGCTGATTCCTTAACTTCTTGCTTAGCTTTACGCGCTTTAGGTTGCGCAACTACCTGATACATACCAAGTGATGTGCAAAGAAAAGCCATGATACATATAAAGCGTTTCATATCTTCGTCTTTTATTAATTAACAATTACTTCCAAAGTTGTTGGGAGCAAGCGCTCAATACCATCAGGCCCAACAGCTCTTACCCTCGAAATATAGAATCTTTTTCCGCGAGACAACTTACGAAACACATCTCTTTGTCTTGCCGAAAATTTACTGCCGGCCGAAACCTCCGGAACAGCATTCCCCATATTATCAAAAAATACAGTTTCAAAACTGAGAACACGGAAATTTACATTTAAAAGCCCGTCATCTATAGCCGCAACAATACCATCAGTACCCATAAGAAGTGCTTTAGAAAAGCCAGCCCCTCCACGATATCTTTTAGGATTATCAGCACTACCATATTCAATAAACGGCATTGGATCTGGTAACTGACGCACACGATATACAAAATTACCCATTACCTGATTTCTTCCCCCTACGTTGGCAGTTACGGCAAAATTAGTCTGCCCAATCCTTGATGGATGAACAATATATCCTCCCGGAACTTTTCTTAATGTGCCATTGCCATTGGTTATATTCATTTGCACATTTTGATTTGTGATACCAGGAACAGATACACTCATCGGATTATCATACCCCGCATAAAGCACGTTCATCATGGTTGCCGATACCGTTGCCGATGGATCTATCACTGTATATTTCTGAGAGAAATTACGTTTCAATATATCTCCATTACCTCTGTTCAATTCCAGATAACCAGTTAAGTTAAACTCTCCTGTATTATTGCAAATAGTTTCAACCAAGCCATTACGAGCACCAGACAACAATTTGTTTCCTACATAAATAGAAGGTTTTTGTGTGGAATCTACTGCAGCTAGAATAATCTGAGCACTGAATTTACCTCCTCGTACAATGGTTTGTGCATTAGGAATAACATAAGCATTCACCTCATTTACCCGAATATCTCTTACATCTATATTCTTCACTAAAGTATGAAGAACCTCACCTTCAGCATAACGTATATCATTTTGCAGTTTAGTCAGTAAAGTTACTGCAGCTGCCACAGGTGTATTCTCAAAAATATATTCCTGCCAGTTCTTGCCAATAGTAGTAGCCCGCCGCGGAACAGTTGTGCTAAGATTACTGCTTATAATCTTTCTCTGTGTACTATCTACAACCATTGTCAAAATGGCTTTTTTATACTTGTTAATCGCGTTGTACAGTTTCTTTCCCTGTCCGGTAACGGGAGCTAACATAACAAAATTTGCAGCTTCCAGATCTTCCTGATTCCTGACTTCTGCTAAATTATTTGCATCACTATCAGCAACCTTTATTATTTTTAATTTCAGTTCATCTACATATTGATAAAGAGAGTCCGACATTTTCCGAACATACTGTGCTCTATTAAACCATTCCTGTACCTTTTCCGGATTCTTTTCCAGAAAATCAGACATATCTTTATATAAAGACTTATTCTGTTTCGTGGAATTAGCAGTTGATCTGTTCAAGCTCTCATCTACAAGTGAAAAACCATTGAGCACATCTGAAGAAACATTCAAAGCCAACAAAGCCATCAAGACGAGATACATCAAGTTTATCATCTTCTGCCGTGGAGACTCCGGTCCAATTGATGCCATATCTATCTACTTGTTTATAATTGTTGTTGATTATTCATGTTCACCGTCATAGCTTTCAGCATGCGAGCATAAACTTTGTTTAATTCTTCCATTTGCTGTGCCATTTTTTCGGCTTCTTCATTGAATTTCTCACTATTACCTGTTGATCCTTCATACATCTCCTTGATGCGTTTCAAACCAACGTTTACTTTATCAATAGTATCTATCTGAGAACTGATACTCTTTAATTGAATTTCATAAATAGTATTTAACCCCATCAGGTTACGATTCAAGGATTGCATCTGATCTACATATCCAGCCGAGTTAGTAGTGATAGAATCCGAATTATCGCTAATACTCTTATATGATTTCAGTAGAGTATCTGAAACCTCAGCCAAAGCATTGGTTGCAGAATTAAAACGTTCCAATGTATTTGCCATAGATTCCAATTTTGTCAGATATAAAGTTGTTGCATCTGCCACCTCAGGAGAATTAGCAGCTACTTCACCACTAATCATTGATGCCCAGTCTTCACCACCAGAAACAGGAGCACTGCCAGGAACTGCTACTCTTTGTGCCTGCACACCAACAGGAGCATTCTGAGAACTTACCTGTGAAGATGCCGGAACAATTCGGGAAGAGATAGGTTGCGATACTACATCACCAGCAACATTCCTGGTTGCAGACTGGTTGATAGCCTTTTGAACAACATCCGGAATCTTAGATTCTCCAATACCATTATCAGCATCCGGCCATTCTTTCCTTTTAGCATAAGTAGTTCCTGATATCTTTATATCAGGAAACACACTTTCCCATTTATATGTCTTGGCTGGACGATCGAAGGCAGAGATAAAGAATACTAATATTTCAGTACCCATACCAATCCACAACATCATGTTTGCACCCGGCAAGTGGGTTAACTTAAACAATACACCAGTAATTACAATAGAGGCACCCCAACTATAAGCATAGTTGAGTAAAACTTTTCCTTTATAGCTAGCCATAAAATCCTGCAATCTGTGGAATGGCCCTCTCTTTTTAATATCGTTCATCATAGTTATCTGCCTTTTTTATTATAACCAACCTGCGTTCTCACACAGCGGAAACCTATATAAGATCTGCTTTCGTTCTGATATTCATAAGAACGCGCATCAGATCGTACATAAGCAGCCACATCCTTCCAGGAACCGCCACGAACGGTTTTCTTCTTCATCACATAAGGATCTTCCTTCGCTGCGTTGTATTTCAGTTCGGGATTCATATCATTCATGGACAGTACACCTGCTTCAGTATAAACAGTAGAAGTCCATTCAGAAACATTACCTGCCATATCGTATAAACCATTTGAATTAGGAGAATAAGAACCCACCTTTGTTGATATCAAATTTCCATCTTTTGTATAGTTTCCCCTACCCGGTTTATAATTTGCATAGTAACAACCTTCATCCGATTTTGTATCTTTTCCCTTCCATGGATAAGCATTATCTTCTTTACCTCTTGCAGCAAATTCCCATTCCACTTCGGTCGGCAAACGATAACGTTGCAGATAGCGGGCAGCACCACGAAGGCCGGCTAACAAATAGTTAGTTCTCCAGGCACAAAAAGCATTTGCTTGTTCCCACGATACACCAACTACAGGATAATCGTTATAACTGGGGTGACTAAAATAGAGCTTCATATAAGGTTCGTTATAAGAATTCCGGAAATCGTTCACCCAGCAAGTTGTATCCGGATAAACGTTCACGATATAACTATTCTGGAAATCATATAAAGATGAAAGTCTGCGAGTGATTGTCCTATTCACAATTCGTCCTTCATCGTCGAGATATGCAGTATCTTTAGATATCATTACCACTTCATCGTAATTCACCGGAACATCAGTATTCTTATTCCTTTGAGCCGGATTTAATCTGTTTTTACGAAGGGCAGCCTGAGTATAATCAAAGTCTTCATAATAATAATTCATCTGGTCGGCATCAAGCATTCTTGTTCCATCAATCGGATGAGTTTTGTAAACGCTGTTAATAACAGCCTGTTCTTCTTCAGAAGCTCTTCTCCATGGAATAGGCTTTGCCCAGTTGAGATGAGGTTTTACAGGATCACCATATCTGTCTTCTGTTATTTTATAAACTTCGTTTCCCCCATAAGCAGGATCTGCCAGGCGTTCACGAATAATAGAGTCTCTTACCCAAAATACAAACTGTTTATATTTGGAATTGCTCACTTCTGTTTCGTCCATCCAGAAAGCATCTACAGATATATCTTTAGAAGGAACAGACTTGCCCCAAAGGCTATCGGTTTCACTTGGGCCTACCTTTACTGATCCCCGCTTAATCAGCACCATACCATAAGGTGCCGGTTCATCCCACGCCATTGCACTTATACCGGTCAGCTCTCCTCCGGAAGAAGACTCTCCCACAGGGGCACCGCATGAAATTAGTGCAGCTGTTATTACTAAACTAACTATGAATAAGAGTTTTTTCATAATCTTATAAAATACGTATACTTTTATGTCTGTTTTTACTGTGTCCCGAAAAGTTTATATCTGTCGAATAATTTATAAACAGATCGTGGCTTCCGCTTCCAATCCCTATCTGCGACGTAAACATTTCGTAAGCATAGCCCACAGTAATATTCTTTATTTTTGTTCCAACTAAAAACGTGACTGATGTTCCTGGACTGTAAGAGAGTCCTCCATAAAGAGTCTTCTCGTTATAGTTGTAGAACATTCTTCCCGTAAAATCCACTTTTGTAGATACCAAATCACTCTTCAACAAGAATGATGGCTGTAACCAAATTAACGGATTTTTCGTTTTTATATTGCATCCTCCCGTTAAATAAATAGTAGGATCCACTTTAAACTTGTTATTTTCTCCCATTAAAACTGTAGGAGCAGAAAGGTGGGTGACGGATAATCCACCATAATATTGAGGATGTGTATAATATACACCTACGCCTGCATCCATACTTGTTCCGGAAACAGATGTTGCGGGGAACGCATCATCATTGGTCTGGTCGCCTAAGTTGATGTTTGACGGATCAAAAGATAAATTTAATGCACCAACCTGCACACCAACACCCATTTGTCCTTTACCCAGTTGTTTTTTATAAGAATATTGCAAGCCAACTATCTGATTTCTGAAAAGGCCGATACCTTCATTAAAAAGAGTTACCCCTACCCCATGTTTACTTCCTAAGAATTTAACAGGCATATCGGCAGCAAAAAACATTGATTTCGGAGCATTGGTAAACCCCATTAATTGCTGACTGTAGGCTCCGGTAATAATAAGTTTGTCGGTTTGCCCGGCATAAGCGGGATTGTAATATCCGGTCACCGCCCAATACTGACTAAACTGCGCGTCGAACTGTGCTTTGACGGAAAGAGAACAAAGCAAAGCGAAACAAAATAAAAAGTATTTTATTAAATTCATCGAAGCGTATCAATCAAAGTAAACACCTACCTTAATTAACTGCTAAAAGGCTAATAAATTGTATTCCTGAAGAAAAATTAAAAAGAAATACGAAAACAGATAATAAAGAATAAGCCAACAAAAAAGGAAGGTAATTCAAAATTCCTTCCTTTAATAAGTTTTTAGTACTCTTCTTCATTAAAGAAGAAGTCTTCTTTGCTGGGATAATCCGGCCAAATATCTTCTATACTTTCATATATCTCACCTTCATCTTCCAAATCCTGAAGATTTTCAATAACTTCTAGCGGCGCGCCAGAGCGCATTGCGAAGTCAATAAGCTCGTCCTTGCTTGCAGGCCAAGGTGCATCTTCCAGTTTAGATGCCAATTCCAACGTCCAATACATAACTGTTAGTATTAAAAATGATTACTAAACTCGTGTTTTAATTTTCCCGCAAAAGTATAATAAATAATCTCATTTGCAAGTATTATCCCAAAATATTTCATTGCGATTTATATTTATATTCTGTTTTCGGGATAAAAGGAACAAATAATCGGACAAACGGTTAATAAAGACCATTATATTTTTATCTATAAAGCAGCTCTTTGATAGAGATAATATACGCCGCTCCGCTCTTCGGCAAACAGTACGGCAAACGTGACAAATTGCCGCTCCTCTACACCCTCCAGGAATAACAAAACGATTGATAGGTGGCAATTGTTCATCTATCATGTCAATCTCCCTTTCTATTTCCTCAATGTGTGACGGAAAAATAATGCTACATTCCTTCAGCGGAGTTTTATCCTGATCGGTAGCCAGATAAGAACCAACTGAAAACAGCTTATGCTGTATCTTCAAAAGGAATTCTTTATCTGCATCATCCTCAATATACGTCATCAGCAAACCAAGCTGAGCATTCAGCTCATCTACAGTGCCATACGATTCTAAACGAATATCTGTTTTAGAGACTCTTGTCCCTCCTACCAGTGAAGTCGTTCCTTCGTCTCCGGTTCTGGTATATACATTGCTCTTTTTCATAGTGTTTTTATTTATAGTCCAGACTGAGTTTAGCAAAATTATATCTAAAAATTAACAACATAGTGTTGTTTTATTTTCTTTCTATCGAAGAAAATAATACCGAAATCGTAAAGATCAAAGGTAATACCCACTCGCTCGTCAAGCTGAATTTCTTTCCACCAGTTTTTCAAAGCTGAAGATTTATGTATACCCTGAATTAAAAAGACAGAGCCTGCATTGCTTTTACTTATGCACTGATCAAACATTGACTGAACGGCGTTCAATGGATAATTTCCTGCATGAAGAAATAGAAAATCGAGGGATTCCAGTTCTGATATTGCTCCGGAAACCAGAGCAGAAACATCACCAAAGCGAAAATCTATATTGCCACTGTAATTTTTAAAAAGAGTAGTAGCCAGAGTATTCGACAGAGAGTAGTTATCAATAGTGATAAAACGAGCTTTTTTCCTACTGCATGAAAGATAAACGCTGCTTGCACCAACAGATGTTCCTATTTCGAGAATAGTTTGCGGATGAGCGTAATTAGCCAATCTAAAAATAAACTCGTATATTTTAGGGCTTTCAAGATAACGATTCCAGGAAGAAGAAGATTTCTGGCTTGTTTTCTCAATTAAATCACTTAAATACTCATAATCGTAATATTGAGCTTTCTCATAGATTACTCCGGTTATCAGATTAAAGGCAAAAGGAGAATGCACTCCATAACCTTTACGATGTCGGAATCTCAACAACCAAATCAGTATTCTTTTATAAAACATTTGCTTCTTCATAAGGTAAAAAACATATCGTCATCACGTTCATCCTGCTTTTTATTGATGACAAATATAGTACTTTTGGTTTAATATAATTGAGGATACTGGTTATTATTAAGAAAGCCGGCGGAAGGTTTTAAATATCCTGTACAAAAGATTGCATTCTTCTGTACAAAACAATTCTTTCTTTTGTACAGAAGAATTAATTGTTTTGTACAAGGATTTACGAACCATTCGCCATGTTTAATAAATAACTCAGCAGGTTATACAAATACTTCACAAGAGTGTTTATAAAGTTCTTAAAAACAACAAGGGCAGAATTTCGCTCCTTCACAGGACTAAAATTCCGCCTCTTGTAACACTAACAAATCTAATCTAAACAAACATATATTTTAATTCTAACTAATCATCTTATCTCTGCAAAGTTGCAGCCATCAAACCAATAATAACATCATTGGCTTCTGTTCCCAACTCCAGGCTCTTTAATTCTTTATTCTTATTCAATGAAAGATCAAGTAATACACCTGCACCTCCTTTTATACTTCTTCCGTAAACTCCTTCTATGTGAAGTTCCTTTTCCAGGTTATCACTCACAATACCCGATTGCAGATGTAATCTGTAAGGACGAGGAGATTGAAGTTTAAACGCAGCTCCATCTACAAAATAATCTTGTTCGATAGGGCACCAATTATCCGGATTAATTAAGTTCAGCACTTCTGCTGATCCATCCTTATAAGTCACTTTTACAATTCCATTTACTATATGACTCTGCATGTGGTTTGTTGTACCCGCCAAAAGCAAATAAATATGAGAAGCTTTTCCATTTAATTCTATGGAAACCCTTTCTGGATAGTTTTTCCAAAGAGATGTAAATGCTATATTTTTACCTACTGACGGAGTTCTGAAAGGCACTCCGAGAGTAGTTGACAATATTCCATCACGAACTTTAGAACGAACACCCGAGTCGTCAATATCCGCAGTTGTCTGAGGATGACACCATTCACCAATGCCTTGCTTAGGCAACTGAAGCGTTGTATATGGTGAGCGTGGCATTAGATATTCGTTTTTAAATATCTTACTTACCGAATCGTTCAATGCTCCATCCATATTAACCGGTTCGCAAGTGGAGCCGTTTACATCGGCAAATGCCATAGCTGCAACTTTGGTTTCTCCTTTCACATTGATATTTACCGGCATCCACCACTCCATTTCTCCCTGAGAAACAAGAGTAAACAGTGTATGACTACCAGACTCAGCAATTACATTACCCGATAAGTTATTACCGGAGATTTTTGCATTAGCTAAAATATTCTGCGGATCATAGATCTTCTTTACTGAACAGTTTAGATTTACTGAATAGGAAGAACCATTCATAACAGATACTACTTCCGGAGATTTAACCAGCTTATTTTCTCCCCAAACAATTTCTATCTTGTTCTTCTTAGCAGAAGGAGAAGATATTTTCATTATTGGATATCCGGCAGCAGACTCAACAAATGACCACTTAGCATCTTTACCGTTTACCTTTACAGATTTAATTTTATCTGAGAGAGCACGAACTTGTAATTCCAAAGCCAGCTGCTTTTCAAATTTAAGTTCAACGTTATAAACTTCTGTATTATTAGTACGCTTAAAAGCAAAGTTGATATCCGGTGTGGAAATAGATGCATGATCCCAGGCTGAAGGGAAACCGGGGCGAACCAATGCTCGTCCATTCATTGCATCAGGCAACACACCAAAAAGCCCCTGAACAAGCGCACGGGAGGCAACTCCTATGGGATCGCCAAAATCCCTGTAGCATTCTCCGCGGGCAGCATCGTAAAAGCTAACTTGTCCGAAGTTACCCGGACTGCTACCCAAATACATACCATCGAGTACCGAGCTCTTTAGCAACTTAAATGCCTCTTCATTTCTTCCGGCTTGCCAGTAAGCAAGTGAAGTATGCATCACCTCGGCAAATGCCACATTATTTATTGACCATGAATAAGGAAGCCAGTTGGTTGTGGAAACTGTTGCATAACCTTCATCCTTTAAACCTTTTGCAACAACCGGAATATGAGGAATCTCTGTATCTACATAACGGGTAGCCTGATAACCCTGGAATGGGTTATGAATATCCGAGTCTATTGCATGATAAATAGTCCATACCGCAGCACTCTCATGAAGCTTCTTTTTGCCTATGAAATCCTGAAATTCAGCCCAATGTCCTTTGGAAGGAATCCACAGTCGGGCATTCAATGCATTCAGAATCTTCTTAGCCTCATCAGCATAAGGTTTAGGATCTTCTCCTATCTTGGCGGCAATCTCGGCAGCCATACTGTTGGCACGATAATTATAAGCTGAAGAGTGTGTAACCGCTCCACTGTTGTAATACAAGGCATCACTGGCCCAGATACAACAATAAGCATCATACAATCCATCATTATCCGGATCAAAATTTCTTTTCTCCCAAGCTAAGTGACGGGTAATAACCGGCCACATTTGTTTTGCATAGGCTAGATTTCCCGTCCAGTTAAAATGCCACAGAAGTTCGTCGATATAACACAAGTTCATATCGTAATGGTGCATCTTGTTATTCTCACGAGGATTGCGACAAATATAACCATTGCTATACATCTGAGTGCCCCATTTCTTTTCCGAACGAGCAAGATTCATTGCAGTATCCTGAGTTGGATGAGGATACACAGCAGGAACATTGGTAACCTGACTTGCTGCATAGGCATCGAAATGAGAACGGGCACGATCGTGCCATCCCAGTGCATCTCCGGTATAAGCTGCACGCCAGCCACTAAGAGGCATTCGCCAGCCTACTGCTCCGTGAAGCCATACTTCTCCACTCCAGATACCATCTGCCGCTACAGCCAGTGTTGGACCAAGCGTATTAAAGTAAGGATCGGGAGTATCTATTTTAATTCGTGAAGCCAGCTGAACACGAGCTGCTTCGGACTTAGCAAAACAATCTGCCAATGCCGGATAATCTAATGATTTATCCAGATTTGAACTTTGCAAAGCCATATAATATGTTTTACCTCCGGCAACAGATAATTTTCCATCCAGTACAGGTAAATCTGTGGTAACATTCAATTTTGCATCTAAAGGAAATATTCCTTTCAACTGACGTGGTTCTTTTTTTCCAAACTTCAGGGTAAAACTGTTGCGGTCTATTGAATAGACATTACCCGCACAATATTCGGGTTTAAGATCAAAGCTATCATAAGGATCAACGCCTAAGTCACCTTCACGGCTGAATCGTTTATCGGCAGCACCGCCAAAGCGCCAAGTTAGAAAAGTATTACCTGGCAAATTATTCGTTTCAATTTTAAACACAGCACCATCGGCACCATACATTGAAAGAACAGTTATGCGAATAAATCCTTTACCAAGAACAGGATCTTTAATAGTATATATACGAGAGCCAGCTCTGTAACGGCTTTCAATATAAGATGCTTTATTTAGTGATAGAGTTTTAGAATCGCGGACAATTCCAAAGCTAAGGTTTCCCCCCATTCGTGGAAGATAAAGAGCAAATTCGGGCACATCACCTGTTTCTACACGAAAACCCGTATGAGCTCCATAGAGTGCACGATTAAACTTCTTATCCCCATTAACAATCACAAAATCTTCCCCATCGGGAGTATAACGTAATTTACGTTGCACCCCTCGTTGGGAATCATTAAGTGAAGATAATGGTTGTGCAGAAACTGCCACTCCCCAAAGAAGAAATGGCAGCATCTTCACTAATTTCAGATTAAACATATCTTTTTTTATTTTTTCAAGATCTGATTATTACTGGTAAAATATAGCTTATTAAGGCATTGGAGAAAGGCCTTCCCACTTCACATCCCAGTTTCCATCTTTTGGGAAGCCCGGATTCTTTTCCTTACAACCATCCCAGCCGGCACACATCATAGAGATGGCAGTCAACAAACCACCATTTCCTGGAAGATAGATACGCAAACGATCATCCTGATAATTATGTCCGTTCACCAAATAAGTATTTGTGCGTTTATTCATTAACAGTGCACCTACAGCTTTTTCCGGTTCGCCAAGGCGGGCAGCATTCATTGCTGTCATCGGATAATCCCATCCCCAGGTTTGGTCCCAGTTCCAGTTATCCCAAATCCAGTTCAGTGTATTCTTCATATAATCTACGCGAACAAGATTACACTTTGGTAAAATACCTTCTGCACCAAGTACAGCCATGTGATCGGAAGTAAAACGAACATCTTTATATGTATCAAGAGCTGTTTCTGCCGCCAGATATAAAGTGTCTTGTGAAGCAAGCGGAGAAAGCTTCTGTATCAGTTCATCCCATTTCTTATTACGTTTTTCACCAGTACGTTCACGCCATTTCTGAGCAACACTCATTGCAAAGTGCCAGTAAGAAAGTTCGAAAGGAGGATTTACAGTTTCTGCAGCACGAAGAGTTTCCTGAGCAGGTATGGCTCCTTTCAATACAAAACGGTCTTTATCTTTTTCATAAGTAGCAAACGAATACATGAATTCAGCAGTTTCCTGCACCAGCTTGTTATATTTCTTAAGAACCTCAGCATTAGGATTACTACGATAAAGCAATTCGGCCATATAGATTAAGTGAGGTTGCTGCCAGATAAGGAATGAACCCACTTTTGAAGGAGCTTCAATTGCCGAAGGATCAGTCATCTTCATCCAACGAATACCGTCAAACCCCTGACGTTTTGCAATTTCTTTAGCAATAGGATAAGCTTTTTCATACCATCCCAGCGTGCGGTCCAAAAGTTCCGAACGATTCCACAAAGCAAACTGTGCCTGGTGCCACCAAATCATTTCAAGGTGGAACTTACCAAACCAAGAATTATAAGTCAGTCCGGTTTCCTGTGGAGGAGTAGAACCCGCACATTGAATTGCAAGGAGATATTGAGAAAGCACTACACGACGTTCAAGTTCTTTAGCACGAGCATCTTTACATGCAGAAAAGTCTACTGCACCACCATTCTTCCAAAAGGAAGTCCAGTATTTATCTGACGCAGCAAATGTACTTGCAACACCAGGTTGCTTATCATATTGAATATTTGAGGTAAACAGACAAGTAAACGCAAACTTATCTGATTGGGGAGTAAGCACAAAATAGTTTTTCTGTTTTTCCGATAGTTTCGCTTTTCCTTCCCACTTTATCTGAACATAATATACAGTTTCACCAAGCTGTCTTTTAAGAATAGCCGAATTAGCATCCTGAGAAACAACAACAGTACTGTGAAGATCATTCTTTGTCCAGTCGCAAGCATCGTCACAATGTCCTCCGGTTGGATAAGGGAAACGGAAATTAACTGCAGGGCGCAATGATGAACTGATCTTTGCAGCAATCATATCCTTCTGAGGATGGCAAGCTGTTTCTACTTGTACAGATTTTCCATTCAAAGTAAAGTTGCTTATTATTTCACCTTTCCACAAATCTAATTTCTGGTTGATGTTTGTAATATTGGTTGCTTTTACATTCTTTCCTAATTCAAAACCTACAATTCCCAAGTGTAAACGATGAGGATTTACTCTGAACCAGTTAGATGCCTCTTTTGGGCGACCATCTTCATTAAACTGCGTTGAGTAAGGCTCTTGCTTTCCATGACCAAAATCATAGTTTTTCAAAGTCTCTTCATGTTTGTAGTTCTTAGGATTTGCATAGCTATGCCATCCCCACTGAGATTGAGTTCCAAGTGGTACTCCATTTGAATACATTTCAGGGAATGTTTGCAAACCTGTAGCATCAACAGTATAAGCGAACTCTCCATTTCCTACTGAAAGAGAAGAAAGAGAATCAAACGCTGTAACCTGTGGATTATTACGGGTAACCAAAGCCAGACGATTAATCGGCGTTTGTTTTGCAACTCCGCTTACAGAACAGATGAGTGCTAAACAAGAATATAAAATCTTTTTCATGGTGCTTACTTGACTATTTAGATAGTATTTTGATTATAAGCACAAATATAGACGTTTATTTTTCTTTAATTTATATAAACAATGACATTTATGCTATGTTATTTGACTGTAAACTAACACTTATTCAATATAGATGCTATTTTGTATTATCATTAAATTTTAATTATTCACCAATAAATAAAATCCATTAGTGAATGGCTGAAAACCAAAGACGAATAAAAAATAAAAAGCAACCATCACTCCCTCACTTTATTTATATATCTATTTGATTACTTGTTAATTAAATGGTGATGGTAGCATTTTCATCCATCATCAGTTCCCTCACTTTCATAGCCATCCCTCACCATTTCGTGCCATTTCTTATCATTTCAGGCAAAGACTCAGAGCCTATATACCATCTAATAAGAGCATTGAAATACAAATGGACGTATCTTTTCATAAAAACTCTTCCTAAAATATGTTGATTGTGATTGAAATATTGAGGGTAGAGCTCTTTCAGTGATGTTTCAGTGAGGGATAAAAACACATCCATCACCGGGTATTTCACTATAAACCAAAGAATTAAAAAAAATAGTGAGGGAGTGATGGATGGAAATGTGTTTTCGTTGTAGAATAAAAAAAGGGCAGCCAAACGACTACCCTTTTGTTTATGAGATTTAAAAGACTATTAGTACAAAGGATGTTGTTGACCTTTTAAGCCTGCATTATCATCAATTGTTGTTGAATTTAATGGCAGAAGTTCTACTTTGTTCTTCTCTAATCCTCTGAAAAGGTTTACAACCCAAGCTACACTAGCAGTTGTTTCATTAGCAAAAGAAAGTGCATCTTTGCTATACATATTAAGAAGTGTATATCCATTACTTGTAAGAGTCGCTTTTTCTTCTGTTGTTGGTGCTGATTTATAACCAACGAATGAAACAGAAACTACCGGATCAGAGTAGGAATTTGCTTTCTCTTTTTTATAAGCACGATACATATCTACATTTGTATATTTACCTGTTCTGTTTGCTAAATCAATTACATTCTGTTTTGTCTGAGTTAATGTCTCATAAAGAATTCCCCATCTAACAAGGTCAGTTCTACGCAAGCCTTCAAAACCAAGTTCCAGTTTACGTTCATTGATAATTGCATCTCTAAAACCTTGATATGAAGTTGGCGTTGTTCCTATTTTAGATGCATTTCCAAAAGCACGGGTACGAACATCTTCAAAAGCTTTAATAGCATCTGCCGTTGGACCATTATTATACTCATTCGAAGCTTCAGCATACATCAACAAAACATCTGAATAGCGCAATACAGGCCAGTTGATATCACGCTTGTTAATTGCTGTACCTACACCTTCTTTCCACGTTGCACGGAATTTACCAATAGTGTTACCAGCATAAGTATTCATCAGACGACTATTGTCTTTATCAACACTATAATTTGCAATCGTTACATCACGACGAGTATCACCTTCTGCAAAATCAAACCAATATGTAGCTAATGCGCCCATTGCTGGCTGACTCTTTCCATACATAGAGTTTGTGTGTGTGTACATACCATTAGTATAACCAATAGATGTTCCGTTTACATTAGTACCAAACTGACCATATTCGAGCATGCTTTCTTTATTGTAACGGCCGCAAACTAAATCACGGAATACTTTTTCATAACTTGAGATTAGGGTATTCTCACCCTTATCTATAACCATCTTACATGCATCTGCGGCAATCTTATAAAGCTCCTTGATACGAGCCTGATCGCCACGTTGAGCAAGTTTAACTGATGAAGGATCATAAGTATTTAAATCCCAACGAAGAGAATAGCCTGCTGCATAAAGAGCTACACGAGCCAAAATACCACAAGCTGAATTTTTTGTAAAGCGTTCTACTGTTGAAACTTTACCTTCACTTTGCCAAGGCAATAGCTCAACAGCTTTCTGAAGATCTTCTACACTACCATCAAGAATTACATCTCTGCTTACGCGAGAAGAAGTAAAACCATCGGCATCACTTTGAGGAATAATAGGGTAAGGAACATCACCAAAGAATCGAACAATATTCAAATAGTTCATACCACGGATAGCATAAGCCTCTCCAAGTAGCATATTAATCTTTTCCTGTTCAGCTGTTGATGATACAGTCATTCCCTTAAGTCCTTTAATACAAACATTTGCATATTCAATACCAGTATACATCGCTGTATAAGTTGATGTAGGTATATTTGATGTTGTATATACGTAATTAGCAACCTGATTTTTAGAGTTTGTTTCACCTTCAGTAGAGAAACATTCATCTGTACCCATTCCTAATTGATAATACAATTCACGGTTGAATGTATTTGAATAACAGCCAAGCACAGCCATTTCTGCTCTTGAAACAGTTTCAAAAACGGTGCTGCTGTCTAATTTTGTATCTGATGGCATATCAAGCCAGTCCTGACATGATGTCGAAGCTAGCATTATACCTGCCAGTCCTAATATATTGATTATTTTCTTCATGATTATCATCATTTTTTAAAAGGTTAAATTTAAGCCAATAACGTAACTCTTAGCACGTGGATATGCTGAATTATCGATACCTTGAGTCAATGCACTTGAAGTAGCTGCTACTTCAGGATCATAACCACTATAATTTGTGAATGTATAGATATTATTCAATGTACCGTAAACCCTGGCATTGCTAACACGAACTTTCTTCAACAAGTTCTTTGGTAAAGAATAGCCTAAAGTAATAGTGCTTAAGCGAAGGAAAGAACCATCTTCAAGATAATAATCTAAAGCATCAGTAATAGCAATTTTATTATCAGCATTTAAGCTCCACATTGCATTCTTACCATATTGTTGTGGGTTTAGTTCTGCTAAGCGAGCAAGGTTCTTCGTTTCTTTGCCTGTTGAAGGATCAACCAAATTGAAACGACCGTTCATTACGTCCAATGTATTCTGGTTAGGCAAATATGGACCGATAAAACGTTGAGAACTCATATTGAAAATCTTATTTCCATATACAAAGTTCATAAACACAGTTAAATCAAAACCTTTATAAGTAAAGGTATTATTTAAACCACCCTGGAACTTAGGTTGAGCATTACCAATAACACTACGATCATTTGTTGACCAAACAGGATTACCGTTAGTATCTTTTTCACCTGCTAAACAAACATACTTCACGTCACCTGGTTTAACTAACGATCTGTTTTTACCTTTTAAACTTGCAACACCATCTTTTAATGTATATGTACCATTTGCATTCTGGTTAAAGTCGTCTGTTGTATAAACCCCGTTATATTTGTATCCATAGAACTGACCAAGAGGTTTACCAACCTTAACCATATAATCAATTCTTGAATCATAGTTCTTTAAGAAATAATCATTACCTCCTTCTCCATAGATATCAAGAACTTTAGAACGGTTAAAGGAAATATTGAAATCTGTTGACCAAGTAAAGTTCTTGTTACGAATATTACTTGAATTCAATACTAATTCAATACCACGGTTACGAATTGATCCAATATTCTGATATTGATACGAATAACCTGTTGAAGGTGGAATCTTATTTAAAATAATTAGATTTGCAGATTCATTATTGTACAAATCAACACTCAAATTCACACGACTGCGAAGAACAGAAATATCCAAACCAATATTCGTACTGGTTGTAGTTTCCCATTTCAAGTTTTTATTTCCAAGAATATTTCCTGGAACCAATGTTGAAACATCTGTATTATTAATAGCATAATGACCAGCACCGTAATCTGTTGTGTACATATTATTATCAATATTACAGTTACCCGCAGTACCATAACCAACACGAAGCTTTAAATTGTCGAAGATTTTTTGATCCTTCATAAAATCTTCTTCAGTAATACGCCAAGCCGCAGAAGCTGAAGGGAAATATCCCCAGTGATTTCCTATAGAGAATTTAGAAGATCCGTCACCACGCATTGTACCAGTTACCAAATAACGGCCTTTATAATCGTATGACACACGTCCAAATAAAGAGACTAAACCATATCGGCTTTTGCCAGAACTATATGAATATGCAGAACCCATGTTTACATCATTCAATCCAAAGTTGGTTTCATTAAATCCATGATATTCATTATCTAAATTCATAGACTCTGAATAACTTGTTTCCTGTCCTAACAAAACATTTAGTTTATGATCTCCAAATTGATGACCATAATTAAGAGTATTAGTTATCTGCCAAGTCGTTTTTTCTGCATTATCACGTGATCCGTAAGGGCCGCCATAATTCTGAGCTGTTTTTGTACGTCCATCATCCCAATAGTCATTACGAACTTGTTGCCACAAATAGCTACCTGCAGTACGGAAAGTTAAGTCCTTCATAATGTCAATTTCCAGACCTGCATTAGCAGAGTACTGACGAGTGAACTTTTTCTGCATTACAGCATCATTGATAATAAGTGGATTATAAACATCATACTGTGAATCAAGTGCTAACATCTCATCACTGATATCAGAGTTTATAAATTGTTCGTTTGTGAAACGAGTACCACCTGTTACTGGTTGCAGAATAGTCATTTTAAGCATACCTCCTAATGAACCACCTCCTTCAAGTGTAGTTGACTGGTAATTGGTATTAAAATCTAATCTAACCCCTTTCCAAAGTTCATGATTGATTTTTGCACGAATACTATTCTTAGAATATCCATGTTTAGACATAATACCTTCCTGATCAGTATAGTTATAGCTCAACATATACTTTGTTTTCTCATTACCACCGTTGACGTTTAAGTTATGATTCTGAAGCATACCTGTTCCACCAAATACAAGATCTTGCCAATCAATACCTTTACGTGATCCGTATTCACTTTGAATGCGATCATACGCTCCTGTATAGAAATCTGCAGAAGAAGTATCTCCACCAAACATTGAAGCCCATTTACTTTCATTTCCTGATAGAGTCTGGAATTCATATTGATATTTTACATAATCAAGAACACCCATGATAGGAAGTTTCTTACCTAGTTTCTCAAAGCTAACATAAGTATTGTAATTAACTTCTGTTTTACCTGCTTTACCAGATTTTGTGGTAATGATAATTACACCATTTGATCCCTGAGCACCATAGATAGCAGTAGCAGCTGCATCTTTCATTACATCAATAGATGCAATATCGTTAATATCAACATTCTGCAAACCATTTTCCATTTGGAATCCGTCTACAATGTAAAGAGGAGAAGTACTTTGTGTAATTGATGTACCACCACGAACTGTAATATTAATTGAGGCACCAGGAGCACCACTCTGAGTAGTAACGTTTACACCTGCAGCTTTACCTGTCAATGCTTGTGCAGCAGTTGTAACAGGAACAGTTTTAAGCTCATCTCCTCCTACTGATACAGAAGCAGCAGTTAAGTCCTTACGTTTTACTTTTGCATAACCAATTGCAACTACTTCATCAAGCATTTGCGCTGATTCTTTTAAAACTACATCAATTTTTGATTGATTGCCGATAGTTACAGTTTGTGATTCGTAACCTACAAATGAAAAAACTAATTGTTTTGCAGTAGCGGGAACAGTAATGGTATATTTTCCATCAAGATCTGTCATTGTACCTTTAGTAGTACCTTTTACCACTACAGATGCTCCAATAACAACATCAGAAGCATCTTTTACCGTTCCAGTAATTGTTTTGTTCTGTGCAAACGCACTAAAGGTGCAGCTTACCAATAAGAGCATCAGTAAGCATAACCTCGCATGTAAGATTCTCATAGACTAATTATTATAATTGATTAATAGATAAATCTAAGACTAACTCATTTCTCATTCAAAAGATGAGACAAACCGTCCATAATCTGGAAGAAGTTTTGCCATAAGTCTTTATTAACAAAAGAGAAATTGATTAAAAAAATATGTAATAATTCTAAAAGCACTAATTATCTTAATTTCTAAAAAGGATAAAAAATGCAACACGAAGAATTAATCCACATAACAAATGTAGAGATAGCAAAGCTGTACATAGTTGTACTTTTGATTGAAAAACTTGGTTTTTTGATTTTATATTAAAGAGAAAAGAACATCCGTAATCTCTTTAAAGAAAAAAGATTAATCAAAATGATACTCAGCGTATTCATTTTGATTTTTAAAGTTTTAGAGTTCTAACTCTGTCTCACGACCAAAACTACGATATTCAAGTGGCGTAAACCCAGTTCTTTTCTTAAATAAAGAGAAAAAGTGTTCGGTTGAAGTATAATTTAATTGATATGAAATTTCTTTGACTGATTGTGATGTGCCGACTAAAAGTTGCTTTGCTTTACGCAACTTCAGTTCCTGAAAATATTTTGCAGGAGCATATCCGGTATAGTCTTTAAATATTTTCCTGAACCAGGAGTAACTGATATTAAGTTTCATAGCAAGCTCTTCAGGATCAACATCCTTAAAAACATTCTCGTTCATTATAATTTTAGCCTGCTCTATTTTTTGATCCATATCTCCAATTTCATATATCTTATTTTTAGAAATTGATAAAATCATTCCTAGCATATGCAATACTATTCCTGCGAGATATTGTTGAGACGATATCTTATCGGTTTCTGCAACCTCTATTGCACGTGAGAACAGATTTACCAGTTCTTCATTTAAACCAACTTCAAGAATCTGCTTTTCTGGAGACAAAAATGAGTTTTTAACAATATTATCGATTATCTCTCCCTCAAATCCTATGTAATATTCATTCCATCCGGTATGTATTAGCGGATGGTAAGTGTGCCATTGTCCTGGGAAAAGAACCATTAAGCGACCTTTACAAATTTGAGTTTCAGGTGTTGAATCGGAAGTAAAAAGCCCACGGCCTTTTGTTATATAGACAAACTGATATTCTCTTAATATACGGCCTTTTTGAGCATTAAAGAAATAACCTGAAGGATGATCTTTCAGAGGATAAGGAGAATTTGGAACTATAGATTGAAATCCCACAGTATTAACAGACAGACCAAACTTCTGGTCCATGTCATTAACAATTAAATATTTAAAATCTACGCCCAAATCGTTATAATCCCTTGTCATTGTTGCTTAAAGTGTTGTTATCTAGGCAAAAATAGATATTATTTCTGACAATGAAACGACAAAGAACTAAAGGAACCCTAAAAAAATAAAAAAATAAATGTGAGTTTTTTGCAAAAACAAATATATATTTTTACAAAAAACTCACACGACTATATAATTAAGAAGATTTTTCTTTATTTCTTAACTACTATTTTATCATATTGTTGCTCAGCTTTTATTTCTGTATAACTAGGGGCATCAATCATTTCAACCAGCGCTCTTAAAACAGGACCTTCTCCCATTGGATCATTTTCCTGAGTAGGACGATTATAATAGTATGTGATAGCAGGCATAATTCCGGTACCTACACAAATACCAGTAACATCTCCATTATCTGTTATTAATTTCATCATTCCTTTCAATCCTTGCTCAGCCACGTAAATAAAATCAGGATGCAACCATCCTTCTTTAACACCACGAGCAATACCAAAAACAAACATTGCAGTACCTGTTATTTCTTCAAAGGAATCTTCTTTATCTAGAAGCTGATGCCATAAGCCATTTTTACCCTGATAACGAGCTACACCACTAGCTTGTTGCTGGAAATTCTTAATCACAGCATCACGCAGCGGATGATTTTTTGGCATTCTGGAAAGAAGATCTGCCTGTGCCATAAATACCCATCCATTTGCACGGCTCCAATGAGCAGCTCCATGCTCATTATTATCAGTATGATAACAGTGGTAATATATATTTCTCTCAGGGCACCACAAATACTTAGTATAGTTTAGTATCTGGTTTGCAGCATCAGTGAAATATTTTTCATCACCTGTCATTGTTCCCATTCTGGACAAGAAAGATATAGCCATGAAAGCATCATCAGCCCAAATAGTATTAACATGCGGCCAAAGGCGTGCTATAGTTCCATCTGCCAAACGAGGCTCTGCATAATTTAAATGATCAGCTGTCTGATTAATATAATTCAAGAATGATTTATTAGGATGACGTTTCTGAAGTTCTATTAAACTTGCTCCCATGGGTCCATTATCATCAAGACGTTTTCCACGGAAAATCATATGCCAGTTTACTTCACGAACTGCTTTCCATCCTCCTTCTTTTAATGTCTTATCATATAATTTCCTGAAATAATCAAGATTTCCTTCATTAAATACGAAGTTCATGTTTTTTAAGACATATTCATCATACTTTTTATCACCAATCTTATCTGCTAATTCAAGTAAAGCAATGTTTGTTACACCATTTGTATAATGCCAATCATTATATTTACTTTCAACTTTAACATCAGTCGTAAGAGGCACATTTTTAAGTGACTTATATACCTCTCCTGTCTTTTTATTTTTAAACTCACATGTAGTACTGCTTAAAATACGATCGGCAATTTTAACAGCAGCCTCTTTAGGAGTCATCTTAGTTTGAGCAAAAATAGGCACAAAAAAAAGGGTGATAACACCCAGCAATAAATTCTTCTTTAAATTCATCATAAACGAATATAGATTATATCAGAACAAGAGATGAATTTGATTTTTCAAATTCAATTCTCTTATTCTAAGATAATATTTTTAATTTTACACTTTACTATTTAGGGAGATTAAATGCTACTTTCAATTCTTCCATCAATTCATCAGCCATACCTGTAGGTTCAAAGCCCATAGACTTTGCTGTTAGATATATCTGAGCTGATTTAGAAAGTGTATCAACCATATCAAATGCTTCCATTACATTTTCGCCAACAGCACAAACACCATGCTTTTCCCACATTACTACATCGTAATCTGCAAGTTCCTTAACTGTTGCTTCGGCCAATTCAATAGAACTAGGTAATTTATAAGGAATAATACCTAATCCTCTTGGACAGAATGCTCTTGTTTCAGGAATCATACTCCAAAGTAGTTTTGTAAGTACATCTTTTTCCAGGAATGCAGGATTGTGAGTCATTGCAACCAAGTCAATTGGATGAGTATGCATTGCTGCTTTATAGCTAGATCCGCTACCAATTAAGTAGTTATGCATTGACAAGTGTGCAGGAAGTTCTGAAGTAGGACGAACAGGCTGATCGGCAATGATTTCATAGCTAGCACAATCATCGCAAATACGGATAACTGAGCCGTTTTCCATTGGCCAACGAGCCAAGTCACGCATACGTTTGTTTGTTCCTTTACAGAAGAAGTAGCAACCTTTCAAGTGAGGAAGAGTTGTTCCGATTTGCGTTTTATCGCTAATAGCTTTCATTCCTCTGATTTCATCAGTAACTACATCTGTAATATTTATAGTGATGTTACCACCATTACGTTCTGCCCAACCTTTTTGCCAAAGGTATCCAGCTACTTCAGCCACTTCAGCTACTTGTTTTGCAAGAGCCGGATTATTTTCTAAAATAGATTTCATATATTCTAATACTAATTAATTATCATTTTAAGATTGCGCCATGGCAACCACGATTATTGAAGATATAAGAACCACTAAGCCAAGAACCAATACTCCAATAGTAGCACTACTGGCTCCTTTCCATTCTTTAAGGATAATTCCCCAAAAATTACTAAAAGTAACATTAAGCGACATAAGAATACTCCATGAGAAAGCCAATAAAACAGGACTGTCAAGAAGGAAACTTTTACCCATTTCTAAACCAAAGAACTGTGAATACCAAAGTACTCCAGCAAGAGCACAAAATAACACATTATTTGTTAAAGTCTGACTACCAACCGAAAAATATTCTTTTCCAGTCTTGTTTTTTATATTTTGTTGTATGCAATATGCTGCATTGGTTAAGAATCCACCAAGTGTTACAAGGAATATAACCGGAAGACCAGCGTATAAACCTTCAACTCCACCTGCTATTGCAGCTTCTTTAATTGGTGTTCCAGCATCGAGTCCTAAAGCAAAACAAGCACTCATTACACCAGCAAGTAAAGCAACAAGCAAACCTTTTGTCAAAGCAAAATCCTTAACAGCAGCTTTCTTTTCCTCTTCAGTCATATTTTTAGAGCGAAGACTTCCTGCATATCCGATAACTGCTATTCCAGCCAAAGTAATACATACTCCAATAAGAAGCATTAAACCTTCTCCGTGAAACAAATCTTTACCGCTGAATATTGCTGGGAAAAGGGTTCCAAATCCAGCACAAGTACCGAGAGCAATACTCTGACCCAGAGCAACTCCAAGGTAACGCATACTTAATCCAAAAGTCAAGCCTCCTACTCCCCAAAGCACACCATACGCCATTGAAGGAAGAGCACCACCAGAGCTTAGTAATTGAAAGAGATTGCTACCTGCAGGGATTGCAAGTAATGCACCTAGTAAAGGAAAGACTAACCAGGCAAAGATACCTTGCACGAGCCAGAAACTTTCCCAACTCCACTGCTTAACTTTTTTAATAGGCACATATGAACTACTTTGCCCCAAACTACCTATAGCAATAATTATTAAACCAATCAGTGTATTCATAATATTATATCAACATTACACCTATTTGTACGAATGAACCCATATGCTAAAAAGCATATGGGTATCCATGCACATTCGGCTTAATTAATTATTATCTTTTAATTGTTACGTCAGCTTCGTATTTCTGGATTTCAGCGATGAATTCTTCACCTACTGGAACATTGTTCTTTAAGCAGAACATATCCCAAACTGCATTCCAAGGAAGACTCTTAGCTTCTTCAAGAAGAGCAAGACGTTCGAACAACTGGCCGTTAGCTTCATATTCACGCAACTTAGCAAGTGGTTCAAGTAATGCTTGCATAAAGCATTTTTGTGTTGCACGTGATCCAATTACATAAGCACCAATACGGTTAATTGAAGCATCGAAATAGTCAAGACCTATGTTAACACGATCAAGTGCATTGCAACGTACAATCTCTTTAGCCAAATCTAAAGTATCATCATTCATGATAGTTACGTGGTCAGAGTCCCAACGAATAGGACGGCTTACGTGAAGCATGATTTCAGGAGTATAAAGCAATAAAGAAGAAATCTTATCAGCAATACTCTCAGTTAAGTGGAAGTGACCTGTATCTAAAGTAACGATCTTATTATTCTTAGCACCATAACCTAAGTAGAAATCATAAGAACCTACTGTATAGCTTTCAGCACCAATACCAAACAATTTAGCTTCGATACAGTCTTTCATGTTATCATATTTAGTTGCAAAAATCTCATCCAAAGATTCTTTCAACAGTTCACGATACTTAAGACGATTTACAGTCTGATCTTTTGAGCCATCATGAATCCAAAGGTTCATAACACAAGGAGAACCTTGATATTTACCCATTGCTTCAGCAATAGCACGACTGCGTTTTGTATGTTCAATCCAGAAATCACGGATTTCCTTATCAGGGTTAGCCAAAGTAAGGCTTCCACTCTTTGGATGAGAGAAAGAAGATGAGTTGAAATCCAACTTCATATTGTTTTCTTTTGCCCATTTCATCCAGCTTTCGAAATGCTTTGGTTCAATTTGGTCGCGATCAACAAACTTTCCATCAAAATCACCATAAATAGCATGTAAGTTCAAACGATGAGTTCCAGGAATATAAGAAGCTGCTTTAAGAATATCAGCTCTTACTTCATCAATATTACGTGCTTTACCTGGGTGATTACCTGTAGTCTGAATACCACCAGACAACTGTCCGTCTGGGTTTTCGAATCCAACTACATCATCAGCTTGCCAGCAGTGTAGTGATAATGAAATTTTTTGTAGATCTTCCAATGCCTTGTTTACATCTACCCCAACTGCAGCGTATCTTTCAACTGCAATGTCATAAGCTTTTTTAATTAATTCGTCTTTCATGATGTTTTTGTTTTATTTTTAAATATCCTCTCTATATACTTTTAAGAATTCAGCATAAGCGTTACTCCACAACTCGTCATCAGTTGGAGTAAATACATTAACCTCAACAGAGCTACGAATTAGTTCGCGCATCTTTTGAATATCAGGCACAAGTCCGGCAGCTTTAGCCTGTAACATAATATTTCCTATTGCAGTTGCTTCAGAAGGTCCGGCTATTACTTCAAGGCCCAATGCATTAGAAGTAAATGAATTCAGCAGATTATTCTTTGAACCACCACCAATTACATGTAATTTTTCAATAGGGTAAGTTGACATTTTCTGCAAGCTTTCCAATACCTGACGATATCTTAAAGCCAAACTTTCAAAAATACAACGTGTAATTTCACCAAAGGTTTCAGGAGCCGGTTGATTAGTCTTTACACAATAATCTTTAATCGCATCAATCATTGAAACCGGATTTGCAAAACATGGAGCATCTGGATTAATCAGGCTTTTAAAAGCTGGAGCAGCTAATGCCGCATCAATCAATTCGCCATAAGAGTAATCTTTTTCCCATTCTTTACGGCAGCGTTCAAGTAACCACATACCACAAATATTCTTTAAGAAACGAATAGTTCCTTCAACTCCACCTTCATTTGTAAAGTTCAGTTCATAACTTTCTTTTGTTACAACTGGCTTATCCAATTCAATACCCATCAATGACCAGGTACCAGAACTTAAATATGCAAAGTTTTTGTTTTCAGCAGGAACAGCAGCAACGGCAGAAGCTGTATCGTGACCTGCGACTGCAATTACAGGAATATCTCCCAGGCCTGTTTGTTCTTTAACTGATTTAGAAAGAGAACCAACAACAGTTCCCGGATAAACAATATCGTTGAACATTTCTTTCTTAATCCCAATAGCCTCCAATAATTCCGGATCAAATTGCTTTGTTTCCGGATTAAGCATCTGAGATGTAGAAGCAAATGTATATTCAGTAACCATCTTGCCAGTAAGCATGTAAGACAATGCATCAGGAATAAACAGAATCTTGTCTGTAACAGGCAATACTGAAGAGTTATTTTTCTGAATAGTAGCCAACTGGAACAAAGTATTAAAATTCATAATCTGAATTCCAGTCAAACCATAAACTTTCTCACGAGGCATATTCTTAAAGAATTCTTCAGGAGCTCCCACAGTGTGAGGGTCTCTGTAGCTATAAGGATTGCGAAGGATCTCACCATCTTTACCAATGCAAACGAAATCCACACCCCATGTATCAATACCAATAGATGTAATTTCAACTTTCTCTTTAGCTACAAGCTTCAATCCATTAACTATCTCATTATACAGAGCAAATATATCCCAATAAAAGTGTCCATTTACCTCAATTATATTATTGGGAAATCTGGTCAATTCTCTAAGTTCTATAGAACCATCTTTAACTGTGCCAAGAATTGTGCGTCCACTGGTTGCACCTAAATCTACGGCAAAAAAGTTTTTGTTCTCCATTACGTATTTTTCTTTTATAATTTAACACTCCAGAAGTTTTCCGCTGTAACTTTCTCGCCATTGATTGTTTTACAGAGAAATCATTAAAGGTCAATCTCTTAGCAAAACAAATTTCCTAAAGATGCCCCCTCAGACATATAACCGGATTATATAAAAATTAATATTGATTATATCGCAAATATACTCATTATTATATGAGTACGATTGTAAAATTTGATTTTAAAACTGCTCGTTTTGGTAATTGATTATTCGGAATCATTTATACGTTTTACTTCCCCTTTAAAGTCACCAAGATTCACTTCTTTACAGTTCCTGATAATCAAAGCAGGTCCCTCAGCCGGATGTATTGTTACATTGTTAAGTTTAATATGATCTGATTCTGCTATTTCTCCTCCAATTTTTGAAGTTACAAAAACATCTTCTATGGTTATACCGTGTATATTTTGCTCTGGCAAACCATTAAAAAACATAGCACGGCGTGCATTACTACAATTTAATCCTTTTACATGAATATTCTTAAAAGCCGGTGTAGTTTCATCAACCTTTGGTAATACTTTCACCTTAGGTTGTCCTTCTTCACCATCTTCCAAAACCTCTACAGCAGATTTTCCAGCATAATAAAGATCAAACAGCAGCGGCTCAGTTGCAATATCCATCATGCTAACATCTTTTACAAAAATATTTTCTACCACTCCTCCTCGTCCACGACGGCTCTTAAAACGAAGCCCTACGTCTGTTCCTAAAAATTTGCAGTTTGTAACCATCACATTCTTTACGCCACCAGACATTTCACTACCAACGACAAAGCCTCCATGACCTTTAAAAACCGTACAATTATCAACAATTACATTTTCACATGGACGGGCACGGCGCCGACCATCTTCATCTTTACCCGATTTAAGACAAATGCCATCATCGCCAACATCAAATGTACTATTAATGATCAAAGCATTTTTGCATGATTCAAGATCAAGCCCATCACCATTCTGAGCAAAAGAAGGGTTCCGAACTGCAACGCCCTCAATAATTATATTCTCGCACATTAATGGATGAAGATTCCATGCCGGTGAATTCTGAAATATAACACCTTGGAGATATACATTTTTACATTCTATCAGGCTAACCATTACCGGACGAAGGAAGTTTTTAACAGCAAGCCACTCTTCCTCAGTTTTCAGATTACGAGGAACATTCATATCTGCTATTTTATCACCCAACAATGTTTTCTCGGAAGGGAACCAGTAATCATCACGTTTATAAGCGCCACCACGTGAAGTAAATTCTTTCCATTGACTTTCTGTTACTTTCTGTCTTTTAACCGGACGCCAGTAATCTCCATTACCATCAATAGCCCCTTCACCTGTAATAGCTACATTGATTAGATTCCGTCCTGAGATTGGCGACTGACAACGACGTGTGTCAAGTCCTTCAAAAGATGTTTCAACAAGTGGATAAAGATCAACATTAGGAGAGAACAAGATTATTGCTCCTTTTTCAAGATGAAGATTTATATTACTCTTCAAAACAATAGGACCCGTAAACCAAACGCCACTAGGAACAACAAGTTCCCCACCACCTTTCTTACTTAAACTTTCTATTGCTTTACTAAAAGCCTCGGTACATAAATCAACACCATTACCTTTTACGCCAAAATCTGCAATATTAACTCTGTTCGAGGGAAATACAGGCGCCTTGATATGAGGCATCTCAAAAGGAAGATTTTTATATAAAGAGCTATACTTATCAGAGTTTCCCGATGCAAATACGGCGCCACTCAAAGCTAAAGCAACAAGAAAAAGTTTTGTTTTCAAAATCATATAAATATTATAAGTTAATTAATCGTTTACTCGTTTTCATCAAAAAAAAATATCGGCAATTGAGACTCAATTACACACAAAGCCCCAATTGCCGATATCAAAAATATGACTATTTATTAATCAAGTTAACCGGAATAAGCTTTACCGGCCCCAGTAAGCCAGATGGTACAACTTCCCAATTTCCGTATTTAGTTGGTTTATAGTTAATATCGACTAAGTTTATTTCTTTAAAGTTTCTCCATTCAATGCCACGACGATCATAATCAGCAATACGATTTGCCGGTAGATTAGTTACTTCTACTTCAATCTTATTTTCACCTGGTTTCAGAAACTTTCCAACTTTAGCAGTAAAAGGAACCGACCAAAGTGTTGCAACGTCTTTACCATTGATTTTAACACGAGCACTTTCTCTTACATCACCTAAATCAAGCACCCATTCTTCTACTGCAATTGTGGGAAGGTTGAAGTTTACGCTATAAACGCCAGTTCCCATATTTACCTTCGCCTTAGGTTCATTCAACTCAGTCCATGAGCACAATTTACCAATATTATAAACATCATCTATTTCAGGTTCACTTTGAACAAAATGAAGTTTCCAGTTATTATCAATTGTCAGCCCTACAGTCTGTGGTACTATATATTGCCAATCAGCCATCCGTACATCATCATTTGTGAATGTTTTCAAGATAATAGACTCGCCCGATTTGATTTGGACATATACCTGAGTACGTCCATTTGCTTGTCTGATTTTCGCTTTACCACTTTCACCATTTAATGGGTTATAAATAACTGCCGAAACTGCCTTTACACCAAGATTAATCCAGCCTTCAACATTTTTTGGTTGTAAAGAAGCTATGAAATAGTGATAACCCGATTCATTAGAACGACGGATACAGTTCAAACCATTAATGGTTTTCATTTCTTCGTTTACTACACCTGTTGCAGCCAATGTTTTCAAGTAGTCGCTTCCGGTAATAACCGTTCCCTTTTTCAAAGACTTACATATTGTTTCTTTAAAATCAGGAGCAGCAGGAAGCAAACTCAATAAGTTTTTAAAATGAGAACGTCTCTGTTCCAATTTAGAAAATCCAGGAACATCCAAAGGATAATTCTCTATAAAAATAATTTTAACCCCTTGCTCTGCAAGAGATATGAGGTGAGCTAACACATCATCCGGCATCTTTTTCACAGCAGGAATAATAATTGCTTTATATTTAACTCCACCTTTTGTAAGTAGCATGCCATCAACACACTTTGTATTGCGGATGAAATTATCAGAGATATAATCTACATCATATCCGCTTTGATTAATTTTATGAACGGTTTCAATAAATTTTGGAGCATTTTTCTCCATCTTATGAATATCAAACTGCAACAAACGACCATTCACATCATTCCACATATCATAAACCGGCAAATAAACAAGGAAATCATTATCCGGTTTACCCATTTGCAAGAAAGACTGGCAACGAGTAATATACTGAAAAAGCGCAGGAGCATCATGCCAGATTGTATTAGTAGGCGACATATTTATTGAAGCATAAAACAACCAGCCCGGCCACTTCGCATCTTGTGGAGAATAAGGAGTTCCATGAAAATAAGTATGATTTATACCCGAAACAAACATCAAATCAATATCAGGCTTACATTGAGACAATGAAGTACGGAAATGCTCAGTAAGCCAGGTAAATGTTTCGGCAGAAGTATAAGGTTTCCCGGAAATGTGAGCTGCAGAAGATGCATATTTCAACATAGAAAGATCTGAAAAGTTCTTTAATGTCAATGAATCTTTTCTTAAACCTTTAATTCCAAAATTCGAAAGACCAAAACCTTCGCATTCGGGTACATCTACAGTTGCGTAAAGATCAATAAGATTACCTGGGGAACCGTGAGCCTGATTACGTGTCATGCTTCCATGAGAATGAGCCCAGTTTGTCCACTGACTGGTGAAGTTTTCCTGAAGCAATTCAGCTATTGTTTCCCGATAATCGGAAATAATCCGGGCTGTTATCTCATTACGATTCTGATCCAGAAATTCCGGAAGATATTCCTCCAGTTTGTATCCGCGACGTTTATAGAACTGTTCGAAAAGATCGGGAGTCCAGTCAGAATTAAACACTTCGTAAGAATCATTGAAAAAATTATGAGGATAAGGAGTTTTTGTTGAAGCAAATGCCCTTTCAAAACGATTGAGATAGTTAGCTACAGCTTTACGTGAGAAATGATTCATTACATATCCTTCACCACCAGGAGCCGCACGCTTTACTTTCTGTAAAGTTTTACCATTAAAGACTGCTATTAATCTCCATTTATCAGCAGGCGCAACCCAGTTTAACTTGCCTTGTTTATCCACTTTTGAAGTAATGTCCTTACGCTGACCATTATCAGAAAAAGCCATTAAACGATAAAGAGTAGCAATAGATTTCTGCTTTTCATCAGAAATCTGAATATTTGTATTAAGACGTTCGCCTCCATTAAGTTGGTATTCTTCAAAAAAGACCTTACTTGCAGCATCTTCAATACTAACTTCAGGTCCACCAAAAGGCCACCCCGTACCAGTATTCATATCCATTTGCATATCCAGTCTTTTTGCTTCAGACTCTGTATGACGTAACATCTTCATCCATTCGGGAGAAAGAAAATTAAGATCACGAGCTTCATTACCCTTAACTCCATAAATAGGAGTAATCTCCATTGTTCCCATGCCTGCATGAGAATATTCCTGCAAGTTATAAGTAAGATTCTTTTCATCTACAGCGCTTCCAAGCCACCACCAGCGTGCTGCAGGTTTAGCTTCTGTTTTTACAGCAGGCCATCCTAACTGCTGAGCAGAACAATAGATATAAAATGAGGAAAAGCAACTAACTAATAAAATTCTTTTTATCATCATAGTACAGTTTAAGTTCATATAATTAGCAAAAAGCACAAAGTAAATCTTCTCAGAAAATAAACTCTGTGCTTTCTTTTTAACCTGTTATCCTTTTACCTTAAAAAAATTAATGTCCCAATTCTATACATCCCATTATATAAGGACCTGTAGCCTTAGCATCATTATCGCGCATTTTTTCTCCAATATAATATTCAAAGCTTCCGTCACGATAAGGGTTTCCACCCAAACCGCCAACCTGGCAACAGCGTGTCAACGTTAGTGTTCCATCTTCATTTTCCTTTATCAGCTTATTTTTCAATCCATCAAAAGCTTTTTCTGCATAAGCACGATATTTCTTATCAAGATATCCTTTGTTTACAGCTTTTGCATACGCATACATAAACTGAGTCGTAACAGATGCTTCTGGGAAGTTACCTTCTCGTTTCGGCTGATCGAGAACCTGATACCATAATCCATCTTTATCCTGATATTTAGGAAGTGCATCAGCTAGTCCTTGTATTAGTTTAATGATAACTTCACGTCCTTCGTGTCCTGCCGGAATAAAATCAAGCGCATCAACCATAGCCATGAAATACCATCCGATACTTCTTCCCCAGAAGTTTGGAGAAAGTCCGGTTTCCGGATTAGCCCAACGCTGTGATTTGCTTTCATCCCACGCATGATAATAAAGACCTGTTTTAGGATCATAAGTATGTTTATGGCAAAGAGTGATTTGCTTAACAGCTTCATCAATCCATTCGGGTTGATTAAATTCAGCACCATACTGAGCCATAAAAGGAGAAGCCATATAAATACCATCCAACCATATTTGATGTTGGTAAACCAACTTATGCCAGTAACCACCTTCCAAAGTTCTTGGCTGATCTTTTAATTGCTTAATAAGTACATCCATGGCAAGTTTATACTTCTTATTGCCAGTCTCCTTATATATATCAAACAGCACTTTACCTGAATTCACAAAATCAACATTATAAGCAGACTTGTCATACAGATAAATGTCGCCATTATCACTGATAAGACTATCAGTCCATTCTTTTACATAATTGAAATAACGTTTATCACCAGTCTGTTTCCACATTTTAAGCATTGCGCAGCAACCCACTCCCTGAGCATAGCCAAAGAAAGGTTTCTTTCCATGATCTAGCATATATGCTTTAGGAAAGCGTCTCATTTCAGAATCAGCAAAACGTCTGGCATAAGTATCCTCCTGAAAAGAATCTGTTCTGAAAGGAGAAGCAGGCAAACCAGCTTCATTGAATAAGTTAGCACGGAAGAAAAATCCCCATCCATAGCGTACCGCAACAGGATCAAGAACTTCAGGCGCAGAAACTTCAACCTTATTATTAACAATCACAGCCTTCGCAGGATAGAAGCGTCTGTCGGTTCCAGCAATAAAGAAACCCTTTAAAGCGTCACCTTTTGATGTCAGTCCACCTTCTAAATAATCAAAAGTAAGGATAGCTTTATTACCCGAGATCTTCATTGATTTATATAGCGGACCTGAATATGCACAATTTTTTCCGTAAGTTTTAGCCAAAGCCCATAATGCAAGACGCTCTCCTGTAATATGTTTATTACGAGGATGAATATCTGTAGAATCACCCGCATCTGTAATCACAGCCATACCAGTATTCTTAACTGTTTGCCAGGTTTTCAGCTGAGCTTCACGAATTCCTGCAGGTTGTTTATACTGAGGAGCAATTTGCACAAAGTAGAAAGGCATTTCCGGTTGCGACCATTCCTTACGCCAGCTGTTAATTAAATCAGTAAGAACTTCCTGATACTTTTCAAAACGTACAGAGTTTGATTCACCCTGATACCAAATATTTCCTTTTATAGTGAAAGGAAGAATAGGATTAATCATACCATTCCATAAAGTAGCCGGAACTTTACAATAATCTTTTTCTCTTTTTACATTACTCAAAGCAAAATCCTGAAGAACATCTGCATAAAGAGGCTTGTTTTCCATCACTTCTTTCTTCATCCACGATTCTGCATGAGTTCCACCCCAGGTAGACTGAATTAAACCCACAGGAACATTCAAACTTTTATAAAGCTTGCGACCAAATACAAAACCTACAGCAGAGAACTCTCTAAGGTTAGTCGGATTACATACAACCCAATGTCCTATGCAATCATCCTTTGGTCCTTCAGGAGAAAGTTGATGTTGTACCTGAAATAGTCGAATCTCAGGATAATCAGCATCCTTCATCTCTTCTTCTTCATTTAACATTCCGGTTTTCCAACCTTTATCTTTAGCAACCTGAAATTCCATATTCGACTGCCCTGTACAAAGCCAAACTTCACCAATCAATACATTATTGATTTTAATCACATTTTCACCCTTTACAGTTATATTCTGTTCTTTTGTTGCTCTAGGAGTTTTCATCTCCAACTCCCACTTTCCGGCAGCATCAGCAGTCGTAACATATCTTTTAAAATTCCATGAAGTAGTAATGGTTACCTTCTCATTTGCAGAAGCTGTGCCCCAGATATTAATCCATGTATTTTGCTGCAACACCATATTATCAGAAAATATAGCAGGCAGCTTAACCGTTGCATTGATCTTAACCGAACATGCAATAAAAAATAAAACAGTAAATAAATAAGTGATTTGTCTTTTCATAATGTATGTTATCTGTCGTTCTAGTTTTCGCAAAACAATTGACTTTACAAAAATAAAGAATAGAAAGCATAAAAGTATCTGTATTTTGATGGGAATATTGTCTTTTTTGTTGTTTATTAGCATTATAGCTAAAAACACTAACCAGGCGAAATAAAAAAGTCCATCAAAAAAAAGCTTTTCGACGGACTCTATTTGGGCAAGAAAAGGGACTAGATTATTTTTTATGCTTGCCGCCAACGGCAGCAGCCTGTTCCAATTGATACTCTGATTTAACTTTCAACTTGTCTTTTGCCTTTTTGGGCTTTTTGTTTCCTGCAGCTCCCATTTTTCTTCAATTTAAAAAGTTAATTTATATGTCTGACAGTTTGTGACAGTTCACAAATTGTTATATTAGAAAGCAAAAAGTATACCAACAGAGATCAATGGCAGTTAAATAAGTTAAATAAAAAATTTAGCAACAAAGCAGAATTCAATATTACTTCAAAAAAAATAATTTCAAGAAAAGTATTGCTCACAAATTTTCGTAATATTCCTATTTTAAAAAAATGACATTAAACAACTGGTCATTCTTATAAAAACATGCCGTAAATATTATTAATAGTAATCTTTATCGCTAAATGTTAATTTTAAAAATTAGGAATAAAAATATTTGCTTTTATAATAATTTATTTCAATTTTTATGGAAGTTAAACCTTAAAAAACTGAGATCTATGAGTTCAATTAACTATGTGAAATTACATAAAGGTTTAGGCAATAACACTTTAACCTTACCAGGCTTTGATAAATCTACAGAATGTAATACAAGCCTGATTGACAATACGAGACTAAAAAGAGAGCAAACACCTCAGCTATCTGACAATTTAAACATTGGAGATAAAATCAGAGACTGGGATTTTAATACAACTCTGAATGGTTATTACAATCATGAGGATAATGATTTTAAAGAAATTCCTCATGGAAAGTGTACAATAGTACTCCATACACATGGTATTAACGTCTGCAAGGGATTTAATCATTACCACATACATAATTCTCAGATTGTAAACATCAAGAATGTGCATATCGACAACTTGATATATATGATTATTAATTATTGGGAAATTAGGACTCAATCAATACAGTCATTGGCAATAAGTGGAAAAGAGATCCAGATTCTATCATTTATTGCCAGATATAAAAACGAGATAAGGATTAACTCCTTAAAAAATAGAGTTGCAAGTAAAGAGACAAACCCTGTTTGGTTCTTAATCTATATTACAGCAATAGTTTTAGCGATAATAACCCTTTTTCCAATCATCATTAAAACCTATTACAGCATTAATTTATAAGAAACAGAGATTAATATAGAGTCAGTTTGCAATTTCAGAAGAAAAAAATCTCTCAGAAAATATTATTTTGCAAATTTAATCTAGCAACCTATCTCGTGATATAAATTTTCATTAAAACTCTGATAATAAAAACAGTAACTTTTTAAAAAAATGAAACAATTGATTGCATGTTGCGGATTAGATTGCGAAAATTGCGACGCCCGCATAGCCACTGTCAAAAATGACAATGAGTTAAGAGAAAAAACCGCTCAGAAGTGGAGTTCAATGAACAATGCACCGGAAATTACAGCAGCAACCATAAATTGCATGGGTTGTCGTGTAGACGGAGCGAAATTTGCATATTGCAGCGATTATTGCGAAATCCGCAAATGTGTACACGAAAAAGGATTTAATACATGCGGTGACTGCAAAGAATTGGATAATTGTCAGATAGTTGGTCCTGTTTTTCAACACTCTCCAAGCGCTAAAGAAAATCTTCTATCTTAGGCAATAAAAGAATATCTACAAGAGTTATTTGGGTAGCTCTTGTAGTGCATTATTAAAAAATGGGGTTGGTTTACCTCTATTCTCTATATTATCCGTAACGTAGACCTATTTATGACTAACATCTTACTACTTTTCAATAAACTAGGGGTGCTTTCCACGGTTCCTGCTTGTGATTGTCGATCTTGCCCAGTTTGTCGGGATTCAAGCCCAATTCACGCACCATTTGGACATATTTATCGGACAGTCTGTGTTTCTTTTTGGCAGCTACCCATTTTTCTATTTTTACTGCCATATCAAATACAAAACAACAGATTATTTTTTCGATTATTCTCCAAGTATATGTTTCCGATGATGTAATCCCCATTCCCGCAAAGCTGAAATCACATTGCTTAATGATTTTGCATGTTCGGTTAATCTATACTCTACTTTGGGTGGAAAGGTATTGTGTACAATCCGCTCAATAAGTTGGTCTTCTACCATTTGTTTCAATTCTTTCGACAAACTCTTGTCAGTTATCCCTGTGATAACCCTGACTATTTCATTGAAACGGTTATTGCCTGAGCCAATAGCTATAATAATAGGTATCTTCCACCTGCCTTCCAATACAGCTAAAGCATCTATTACAGGCAACATTTTATGTCTACACTTGAGCAGATCTTCAATCCTATTTTTATCTTCCATACCTAATCTTGTTAATACTTTCCCAAAAGGTAGTGCTTTCGCTTTGGATAGTAATATACTTTGGATCACAAATATATAGTATTTTTGTAGAATTATTAATAAGGAACATAAGATACATGAAAAAAGTTATAGCAATAAACGGAAGTCCACGTAAAAAAGGCAATACGGTAACACTTTTGGAAAAAGCCCTTGAAGGTGCAAAATCTCTTGGTGCAGAAACTGAAATGATTCATTTATACGACCTGAAATACAAAGGATGTACCAGTTGTTTTTCCTGCAAAAGAAAAGAGAGCGAGCATTGGTGCAAATGTGCCATGAAGGATGATTTATCGCTTGTTCTCGAAAAAGTAATGGAATGCGATGTCGTATTATTGGGTTCGCCTATGTACATCTATAATATAACAGGAGAAATGCAATCCTTTATGGAACGATTTATTTTCATGAATTTATCATACGACAACCGTAGCCGAACTAACCTAACTAAAAGCATAAATGTCGGATGCATATATGCCGTCGGGATGCCAGCCGAAATGTTTCCAAGGTTTCAACCCATGTTTGAGTGGCAAAAAGATTGGGCAATGGTCATGAATGGAAAGTGGGAGTATATGATGTCACTTGACTCATACCAATTCAAAGATTATTCTAAATATGCTACGGGAGTGATGAATGAGCCTCACAAACGCAAAGTACGTGAAGAACAATTCCCGATAGACTGCCAGAATGCTTATGATTTGGGGCGAAGATTGACAGAGTGAGTATTCAAAAGGCTTTTTTGTTCTTTTCGTACCACCTTGGCTCACTGTCAAAAGTAGCCGGGCGACACAGCTTGTCCGTCCGTTTCTTTCTAAAACTCAACAATAAGTAATCTGCTCTCAATATACTTTGGCGGGGCACTTACAAGCCGCTGGTGTACCCAAAAATGATGCTTCCTATACCCGTAGGCGAATAACTCGTCTATTGGGTATTTGGTTTTAAGTTCCTCAATCCCTTTGCGAAGTTCTTCTTCATCGCGTACAAACAGAAGGGTGTTTATCATTTGCAGGAATACATCGGCTAACCGCTCGTCCCACAGGTAAACCACCCCGACCTTGAACCACTTTCAAGGTTGTTAAAGAAACTTCTACCGTTTCGATGCGCTTGCCATTCATACATGCCGAGAGGATGAGTGAATCGGGTTTACCGTGGTATTCGTTGATGAAAACGCGGGTGTTTATTACTTTTCCTTCTTCCATATATTCTTGTATGCTTTCTAATACGTGAACCTGTATCAGACCATCCGAGAAAACCAGTCAGAAGAATTTGGATTTCAGTTCGGTGAAGTTTTTGATTTGTCGGGCTTTTCGAAGCGCTTCTTCTACTTTGTACCGTTCCTCTTTATCTTTACGCTCCCGTTCCTATAACCGCTCTCTATGCTCCGTCAGTCGATCATGCTCTGCTTTCAGGTTGGCGGGATAAACGTATTTGGCATTATACAAGTTCTTACGGAAGAATCGCAGCAAGTCGATATTTAGAACGCAACTAGGAGGAGTAAGTTATCTAGAATTCTTAATATTTAAACGATGCATATTTTTGCTTAAAATATAAATTCCTCAGCATTTGGTATGATCCAGGATTTCGGTATGTTTTTTTTGCTATCTCGGTAAAAACTCAGCAAAAGAGGCAAAATAAAAAACGCTAAAGCCTTAATTATAAGATCTTTAGCGTTTATTTGCGTACCCAGAGCCGGGATCGAACCGGCATGGAAGTGAATCCACTGGTGTTTGAGACCAGCGCGTCTACCAATTCCGCCATCTGGGCGAATTGCGAGTGCAAAGATACAGCTTTTTTCTATATTTGCAAGACTTGAACTAAAAAAAGATGAAAAAAAGAGAATTAGGTTAAGATGAATATGCTTTTTATAAAATTAATAGTACCTTAGCGGAAACTTTTAAAATAGCTATTATCATGACAAACAGCAATAATTATTGTGTAATCATGGGTGGAGGTATAGGAAGTCGTTTCTGGCCTTTCAGTCGTAAAAGTCTCCCCAAACAATTTCTTGACTTTTTTGGAACAGGACGTTCTCTACTTCAACAAACTTATGATCGTTTCAGCAAAATTATACCTGCAGAAAACATATTTATAGTAACCAATGATTTATACTCTTCGTTGGTTAAAGAACAACTACCACAGTTATCACAAGATCAAATTCTATTAGAGCCAACTCGCAGAAACACAGCACCTTGCATTGCATGGGCATCATATCACATTCAGGCTATTAATCCGAATGCAAATATAATAGTAGCTCCATCCGACCATCTTATTTTAAAAGAAGGTGAATTCCTGGAAGCTATAGAAAAAGGCTTGAAATTTGCAGCCAATTCTAACAACCTGCTTACATTAGGTATCAAACCTAACAGACCAGAAACTGGCTATGGTTACATTCAGATTGACGAGCAAAAAGACGGCGATTTTCATAAAGTAAAAACATTTACAGAAAAGCCTGAATTAGAGCTTGCTAAGGTTTTTTTGGAAAGCGGTGAATTCTACTGGAACTCGGGTCTATTTATTTGGAATGTGAATTCTATATTAAAAGCGTTCAATGAACTATTACCCGAATTAGTAACCAAACTATCAGTTGGCAATAACATTTATGCAACCGAGAATGAGAAAGCATTTATTGATGAGAATTTCCCGGCATGCCCTAATATTTCAATAGACTTTGGAATAATGGAGAAGGCAGACAATGTTTATGTTTTAATGGGTGATTTTGGTTGGTCTGATCTTGGAACATGGGGATCACTATACGATTTATCATCAAAAGACGAGAACAATAATGTTTCTCTTAAATGTGAGACATTAATGTACAACTGCAAAAATAACATTGTTGTTTTACCAGAGGGGAAATTAGCAGTGCTTCAGAATATGGAAGATTATTTAATCGCAGAATCAGATAACGTATTGTTAATCTGCAAGAAAGATGAAGAACATGCTATACGTAAGTTTGTAAACGATGCCCAAATAAAGATGGGCGAAGATTATATTTAAAATATCGACTATAAAAAAAGAATGCGCGTGATTATAATCATGCGCATTCTTTTTTTATAAATCGACCTTATTGTTCTCCCAAGCTGTTTTAATAGCAGAAGCTATTGTAACAAACTCTTCGTCAGACAGTTTTTGTTTAGGATTTGAAATTACCATATCTGATTCCTTGTTAATTGGAATAAGATGAATGTGAGCGTGAGGAACCTCCAGCCCCATTACTGCAACGCCAACTCTTTTACATGGAATAGCTTTCTCAACAGCCTTAGCTACACTTTTTGCAAAAAGATGCATAGCTGCCAATTCTTCATCTTCCATATCAAAAATATAATCCACTTCACGTCTAGGAATAACTAATGTATGTCCCTTAACCAAAGGATTAATATCTAGAAAAGCAAAGAATTTATCGTTCTCAGCAATTTTATAGCTAGGTATTTCACCCGCTGCAATTTTACTAAATATTGTCGCCATTGTTCTATTGAATTTTATAGAGAAATATTCATCACTTCAAGAGAAATCTTTCCTTGTGGAACTGTTATTTCTGCTATATCTCCTACTTTTTTTCCAAGAAGTCCCTTAGCAATCGGAGTTTTAACAGACAACTTGCCTTCTTTCAGATTAGCTTCACTCTCAGAAACAATAGTGTATACCATCTTCATTCCGTTCTTTACATTCTTAAGTTCTACCTTATTCAGAATCTGAACAGAATCTGTCTTCAATTTAGACTCATCGATAATTTTAGCGTTGCCTACAATATTCTTCAACTGACTAATTTTCATTTCAAGCATACCCTGTGCTTCTTTTGCCGCATCATATTCTGCATTTTCAGACAAGTCACCTTTATCTCTAGCTTCACCAATCTGTCTTGAAATCTCAGGACGATTTACAGTTTCGAGAATTCTCAGTTCCTCAACTAATTTCTTGTAGCCTTCTTCTGACATATAAGCCATATTAATCCTCCTATTTTAATTAATTAATAATATTCTTTTAAGCAATAAGTAATTTAACGGTCATATAAACAAAAAAGAATTCCAACATAGATATGTCGGAACCCTCTTTCTATTTGAATACTTTGCAAAGATAAGATTTTAAATAACACATGTCAAGTAAATTGGTATGCTTTGTAACATGTTTTACATAAAAGTCCTATATATTAGCAAATTAAAGAAGTTTTTGCAATCCAGATTCTATATTTTTAAGACTTTCAAAACGTGAATTAAGCTCGTTATTCTTATTAATCAAGAACAGAGTTGGCACATTCTTTATATTATACAATGGAATATATCTCGATTCTGCTCCATCTTCATCACGAACACAAATCCAAGGTAATTTGTCTGTTACTGTTTTCCAATAATGTTCGTCGGCATCTAAAGAAACCTGATATATCTGCAAACCTTTGGATGCATATTTATTGTACAACTCACGCAAGTTAAGATTATGTTCAGCAGAAGCCTGACTCTGATAAATCACAAAATCTAATAATACGACCTTACCCTTTAATTGACTCAACTTTCGAGAAACACCTTGAACATCTTTCAAGTCAATATCTATTAATCCAGCTTCAGAAATCTTATTTATTGGAATTTCGAGTGTTTTTTGTTTCGCAGGTCTGGTATTCCTCAATCCTTTGATTACAACATTATATAAATTTTTTGTTCTTACAGCATTTGGATATGCATTGGTTAAACTTGTAGCCACAGCCTGGAAACATCTAATATCTTCCTTGCTATTCATTGGATCGAAAGCATAATAATCACCTATTCTCTGGAAAAGTGCAAAATAAGCATAAGTCATATTAGGAGCAGCAAAAATATATTTAGTTTTCACCTTATCTTTATATTTGCTTATCATGCCAGAAACGCTATCCTGAAAGATATCATTTGTAATTTTATTTTGTTGAGCATCTTTAACCAATCCATCAATCTTGTTTTGAAGATCAATCTGCATTAATGTAAGCTCTTTTATTTTTGCACAATTCTCTGAACCAGTAATAGAGTAGCCGGTTGAGAAATCACCATATTTAGCTTTAAGATCAAGAGTCTCAGTGCTGTCAACAGAAAAATTGATCACTTTTTCATCAATTCTCAATCGATAAAACTCCGGAGATTCAGGACGCAACTGTTTAAAACTAAATTCGCCATCACTTTTCAATTTAACAGAATCAAGTGGTTCAACTCCTTCAATGCCAGAAGCTTCAAGATACAGCATTTTCCCTTCAGCATCAGATACGGTTCCTTTGATATTGAATTTGGGTTCCTTGTTACAAGATGCTAAAACAAGAGCTCCAAATATGAATAAACTAATTTTTTTCATGATATAATTCTATAATTCGAACGGTTAATTTGTCATTAATGAGTTGCAAATATAGCCTTTTTCACGTTTAGACAAAGCATTTACTTATCTACTTCTATTTAAAAAACGAAAAAAAACGATTTTACAGTAACTTTTTCACTCATTTACACTGTCTTAGAAATAAGAAATATATATCTTTGCCATAATTTTGAAAGAAAGAAATAGATAAAACAATTTTTATGATCAACCCAATTGTTAAAACAATCGAGCTAGGAGATGGAAGAACCATCACACTCGAGACGGGAAAATTGGCAAAACAGGCAGACGGTTCTGTAATGCTTCGCATGGGAAACACCATGTTGTTAGCTACTGTTTGTGCCGCTAAAGATGCAGTTCCCGGAACAGATTTCATGCCCTTACAGGTAGAGTACAAAGAAAAATACGCCGCTTTCGGTCGTTTCCCTGGTGGTTTCACAAAAAGAGAAGGTAGAGCTTCTGATTATGAAATCCTTACCTGTCGTCTTGTAGACCGTGCTCTACGCCCATTATTCCCAGACAACTACCATGCAGAAGTATATGTAAACATTATCCTTTTCTCTGCAGATGGTGAAGATATGCCCGATGCTTTGGCAGGACTTGCTGCTTCTGCAGCATTAGCTGTTTCAGACATACCTTTCAACGGACCTATTTCTGAAGTACGTGTTGCACGTATTGACGGTAAGTTTGTTATTAACCCAACTTTCACTGAACTTGAAAAAGCCGATATGGATATCATGGTTGCTGCAACTTATGATAACATCATGATGGTTGAAGGTGAAATGAAAGAAGTTTCAGAAGCTGAACTATTGGAAGCAATGAAAGTTGCTCACGAAGCAATCAAAGTACATTGCAAAGCTCAGATGGAACTAGCTGAAGCTGTAGGTTCAACTGTTAAACGTGAATATTGCCACGAAGTAAACGATGACGAACTTCGCAAAGCTGTTCATGAAGCATGCTATGATAAATCATATGCAATTGCAGCATCAGGAAATAGAAATAAACACGAACGTGAAGACGCGTTCAATGCTATCCGCGATGAATTCAAAGCTCAGTTATCTGATGAAGAATTAGCTGAAAAGGGAGCTTTGATCGACAAATATTATCACGATGTAGAAAAAGAAGCTATGCGTCGTTGCATTCTTGATGAAGGCAAACGTCTAGACGGAAGAAAGACTACCGAAATTCGCCCAATCTGGAGTGAAGTTGGTTATCTTCCAGGCCCTCACGGATCTGCTATCTTTACCCGTGGTGAAACTCAATCTCTTACTTCTGTTACTTTAGGTACCAAGATGGATGAGAAAATCATTGATAATGTATTGGCAAGAGGAAAAGAACGTTTCTTGTTACACTATAATTTCCCTCCATTCTGTACAGGTGAAGCAAAAGCTCAACGAGGCACAGGCCGTCGCGAAATCGGACACGGAAACCTGGCTCACATGGCTTTAAAAAATATAATCCCAGATAACTATCCTTACGTAGTTCGTGTAGTATCTGAGATTCTTGAATCAAACGGTTCTTCTTCAATGGCTACTGTATGTGCCGGAACATTGGCTCTTATGGATGCTGGTGTGAAGATTAAGAAACCAGTTTCTGGTATCGCAATGGGATTAATTAAGAATGCAGGTGAAGATAAATTTGCTGTGTTATCTGATATCCTGGGTGATGAAGATCACTTAGGCGATATGGACTTCAAGGTTACAGGAACAAAAGACGGTATTACTGCTACTCAGATGGATATCAAGGTAGACGGACTTTCTTTTGATATTTTGGAACAAGCCCTAAGTCAAGCTAAAGAAGGTCGTATGCACATTCTTGGTAAGATAATGGAAACAATTCAAGAACCTCGTGCTGACTTGAAAGACCATGCTCCACGTATCGAAACATTAACTATTCCTAAAGAATTCATTGGTGCAATTATCGGCCCTGGTGGAAAAATCATTCAAGGAATGCAGGAAGAAACTGGTGCAACTATCACTATTGAAGAAGTTGAAGGTGTTGGTAAAATTGAAGTATCAGGGACAAATAAAGCAGCTATTGATAATGCAATGCGCTTAATCAAGGGTATTGTTGCAGTACCAGAAGTTGGTGAAGTTTACAAAGGTAAAGTACGCTCAGTTATGCCTTATGGTGCATTCGTAGAATTCCTTCCAGGAAAAGACGGATTACTTCACATCTCTGAAATAGACTGGAAACGTCTTGAAACTGTTGAAGAAGCTGGAATCAAAGAAGGTGACGAAATTGAAGTTAAGTTAATCGATGTTGATTCTAAGACTGGTAAGTTCAAACTTTCTAAGAAAGCTTTAACTCCACGTCCTCCAAAGAAAGAAGATAAGTAATTAAAATACTTCCTTATATAAGGAAAGGGGTTGTTCATTTTGAACAACCCCTTTTTTATGCTTTTAATTCGGGCTTTTTATACGCCCATTTTTAACTATCAAAATCCCAGAATATAATCTTGGTAGAAAAGGATAATATTTTCTTTTACTTGGTCAATTCATATAGTCGAAGAACCGATGGTTGAGGAAGTTTACCTGTTCGTTTCTGGTCGCGATTAGGCGACAAAGCCTCCCAACGAAGTATATATTGAGAATCCTTTTTACTAACTCCTGAATCTTTTATCTTATAAACCAACAGACCCGGAAATGTAGAATCCAGCACTTCCATTTCTTTTGGATAAGCAGAAGGGATAGGTTCTTCGCCTATAGGAGCAAAAGTACTCTCGCGGGCAATAATCTGAGCATCTTTCAAGTTAAGACGATGATATCCCATTGTTACCTTTCCGTCTTTCACAACAGGAGTATCAATTAATAACTCATTGACAATAGTTCCACCACCTTTGAAATCCCAACGGTAATCCCAGTTGGTTTGCTTTACTGAATTCCACTTTCCACCTTCATTGCGTGATAAGTAAAGCTGTGTATTCCCTTTATCATCATATTTATGATAACCAACTATAACCCGGTTAGATGAATCAAATCCCAGTTTAATACCTATATTTATAAGTCCCCCTTTCTCCGGAGTATTATCAACCACCAGACAAGAATCTTTCAAAGTAATAGGGAATCCAGCCTTTTCACCATTCACACTTTCCCAATGAAGCAAATCTTTGCTACGCGCATAAGACAGAGTGTGGTTACTTGAGCAATCAGGAGTTTCACGCCAAACCCATAATAAATGAAAATATCCATCCGGACCAAGAATTGGTCCCTGCATATAGGCATTTCGCTCTCCCTCACCATCAATCAAAGGTTTATCAAGAAGTCTGCTCCAGGTTTGCGAGGATACATTCAACTCATTAAACACTTCGTATCCATTGCCACTACGACCATATCGGTAATGAAAAATAGTCTCACCCTTCGGACCATACATAAACTCAGGATAAGTAGTAACATCCTCTTCCTTTCCGGTCATCTTATGAAGAGCTTGCATTGAACTAATATCCCAAGGTTTAGCGCTTTTAAAATAAACAAGAGGAGAAGAGTGCATATTTCCTACTACATGAATATATCCGGCTCCGTCCACAAGTAATGAGATATAATTATGACTATCCCAAGGCACTTTTGTATCCAAGGACTTATAACTCCACTTTTTCTGATTCAGCTTACGAGAAGCCAAGACCATCTGATGAGCAGTATCATAGTAAGCCACATACTGATAATTACCCTTAGTATAAAGAGCAAAATTCACCGGAAAATCAGCCGGAACTTTTGCTATATCTGCAACTCTTTTAATCTTTAATTTACCTTGCCCAGCTACTTTCGACTGATTCAAATGAGCTGCTTTTGCAGTAGCTAAAAGAACAGCTCCCTCAAAAGAGGAAGCTGTTTGAGCCGTTGCCGATATTGCAGCGGCAAATAATAAAGTCGAATATAGAATTCGTTTAATACCCATCATTTTTTATTATATTATCTCCAATACAACAATCGACTTAGCAGGCATCTTCACCTTTAAGCCCTGTTTGGTAATCTTTGCATCCTTAAATTCTTTTGGCTGTACTTTTTCAGGAGCGCCAAATTCATTATAATCATCTACCTCTTTAGAAGTAAGGATACGACCAGTTACTTTAGCAGTTTTTAATGAAGGAATATTTATATCTACTTCTTCAGCATTGTCGATATCCGGATTTGCTATTGTTATATGTATAGCTCCTTTAGCATCTTTAGATGCAGAAGCACTCAACATAGGAACCGCACGATTCTTTTCAAGTTTCATTGTATCACAAGAAAGAGTAAGCGGAAGATAAGTAGCATCCTGATGTACTTTATACATATCAAATACATAGTAAGTTGGAGTAAGCACCATTTGCTTTCCTTTGGTGAGAATCATTGACTGAAGCACATTAACAACCTGAGCGATATTGGCCATTTGAATACGGTCACCATATTTATTGAATACATTCAAAGTAAGTGCAGCTACAAAAGCATCACGCAAAGTATTCTGTTGGAAAAGGTGTCCAGGATTTGTACCCGGTTCTACATCCCACCATGTACCCCATTCGTCAACCATCAATCCAATTTTCTTCTTTGCATCATATTTATCCATAATAGCAATGTGTTTCTTCACAACATCCTCTATTTCTAAACATTTGCCTAGAGTCCAGTAGTAATCATCTTTTGAGAATTTAGTAGCAGAACCCTTGCTTCCGTCCCATCCTTTCACAGTATAATAATGAAGAGATACACCATCCATCTTATTACCAATTTTCTTCATCAAAGTCTCTGTCCAGTTATAATCATAATCACTTGCTCCACTGGCAATCTTGAACAATTTATTATCATCATAATTTCTGCAATAAGTAGAATAACGACGGTACAAATCAGCATAATAAGCAGGTTCCATGCTTCCACCGCAACCCCAGCTTTCGTTTCCTACTCCCAGGAACTTAACTTTCCAGGCTTTGTCACGACCATTCTTACGGCGAAGATTAGCCATAGGACTATCGCCATCGGAAGTCATGTATTCCACCCATTTTGCAAGTTCTTCCACAGTACCACTACCTACATTTCCACTAATATAAGGTTCACAACCCAATAGTTCGCAAAGATTAAGGAACTCGTGTGTACCAAAGCTATTATCTTCTATTGTACCTCCCCAGTTATTATTAACCATCTTTGGACGATTCTCTTTTGGACCAATACCATCCATCCAGTGATATTCGTCGGCAAAACATCCACCCGGCCAACGAAGATTTGGAATATGCAAGTTCTTTAAAGCCTCCAACACATCTGTTCTATAACCTTTCGTGTTTGGAATATCGGAATTTTCTCCAACCCAAAGTCCACCATAGATACAGCTACCAAGGTGTTCGGCAAAATGGCCATAAATGTGTTTACTGATTTTTTGCGTTCCCTGTTCAGGATTAATTTCGATTGTAGCTTTCGTCTGCGCGGAAAGAGATAAGCTTGCGGCAAGCAAAGTGCCTAAAAGAAGCGATTTCCTCATGTCTTTAAAAGTATTAAATATATTTATAATGATATCGTAACAAATTAAACATTACAAATATAACTACTTTCAACCAATTTATGGTTCAAATAAGGAGCATAAGGGTAGACAAATGTATCAAAAGCACAAATTTAATCGATTATTAGTTGCTTTATAAGCAATACTATTTTGTTATAGATAAAAAATTAGCGAGGCTATTTGTCTCGCTAACAAAATATAACTAAGCCTTCCTGGCTCTTCGCCCAGCGCATGCCTGCATGTTGGTTTTTCCTGGCTTAAAGAATGCATGTCTCACTGCCTTCTCAAAACTTTCATGCATGCTTGATTTACCAAATTTAGGAATCACCGGTTTGGTTGTTTTTCCTGGTTCGGGAAGGACTGATCTCGGCATTTTTTCTCCCCCAAAGTTCGGCAATATCCTGGTAATGAATTTCCCGAGATTGCTCATCTTCGATTTTTTCTCCATGATAAATTGAGTTTAAATATAAATACCCTTGTATTTATGTAACGCTCCTATTTTGCATTTGTTCGGTAAAAAGCTGATAAATTCAACCCGTCTGATATTATAAAAAAAGGAATATTTAACCGTTTTTTCATTCATAAGCGGAGCAAATGCACTTTCTTTGCAGAGAAAGATTAAAGTATATACATTATTTAAATGAAGTTTAAAGTAAACAACAAACAATTACTTCTCTTAGCAGGAATGGTATGGATTGTGGCCGGAGCCAACATCTTAAGGATTGGCATTCTCACATGGCTCACAGACTCCCAATGTTGGCTATTTAAAGCAGGAGAGGCAACTATTGTTTTTCTTCTCTTTTTCAATCTGATATTCAGAAGGCTATATATAAAACATTCAGACCGAATTTGCAAGAAAGCCAATAATAACCATCTGCTTTCATTCTTCGATCTCAAAGGATGGATTATTATGCTTTTTATGATCACCCTCGGAGTTACAGTCCGCAAGTTCCAACTCCTGCCAAACTCTTTTATCTCGGTATTTTATACCGGACTCTCAACAGCCTTAATTATTACCGGTATTCTATTTTTCCGCAAAGGGATAAGATAAAAGTTCAGAATCATCTTCCACATCTTCCACTAAAACGAACAAAATCCCCTTGCAAAAGCACTTTCAGCTAGTAGCAGATAAAAATATTCAACCAATCATCTTCTATGTTGTAATCCAAATAACAAGAGTATTATTAATATTAATTATACCTTTTATTAGCTTTGTAATCAGGGAGTTGAAGAGGAAACAAGCCCTGCTAAGGAGCAACTTGTCAGCAATAAACT
>Ga0268263_1000219_pt1 | contig 128336 bp, 102 predicted proteins | sample Biomet5_FD_190358 | JGI IMG/M metagenome (GOLD analysis project Ga0268263, IMG submission 190358) | Microbial communities from bioreactor (seeded with sewage sludge) at LBNL, California, USA - Biofuel metagenome 5 (SPAdes) (version 4) | ecosystem: Engineered > Bioreactor > Anaerobic >... | reverse complement strand
TGTTGGACTATTACAGTAAAATGTATCGTAAATAAGGAACCGCCGTATGCGGAACCGCACGTACGGTGGTGTGAGAGGTCGGAAAATGAAATAGGAGGAAAACTATTTCATTTTCCTCCTACTCGATTTAAATTATAATTTTAAAGAGCGGTAAACTGCCTGGTAGATGCTATTGGCAATGCAGATCGCATACCACCTAAGATATGGTGATATCTTCTGCCAATGTATTCAGATACAGTTGCTGTATAAGCAACATACTTTTTATTTGAATTCCAAAGCATAAGATCATCGCCAATTGATCCATCGGCATTTACTACTTTTATTTTATAAGATATGTTGCAATATCCGGATGAATTAAAGAGCGACTTAACAATCTTAACAGGCTGCCATCCGGTAGTTTCACCAAATGAAACAGGCTTTCCAATGTTTACTAATGCACCAGTTCGAGGATCAGCATATTGATATTGCAATTTCAGAGTACTGGTTGCTCCGGTTGTTTCATAAAGAAAATTGTAGAACTTTACATAACAAGTGGAGTCTGTATTCTCTGTCAGATTAGCCTGATATGGATAGCCATTATCAAAAATAATAGGATCTTTATTGAAATCGTATACAAAAATGTTTTGTTTCCCAACATTTAGAGTAACGTCTTTGTCGTATACCAGAGTTAACGCAGCACTCATATACAATTTAATATTGATTTTACCAGGTTTAACTGTATAAAAACGCCCTACAGAACCATTAGGAATTGCATTATAAGTAGTTAAAGGCGCAGTTTTGTTAGCAATAGTATCACCATCAACTACAACCTTATAAATATTGTTGGTAGTGGTGGCAGTAACAGGTACAAAGTAGTGCAGCTGGAATTCTGCCATATCTGAAATAGATTCTGTATTGTATTCTACTTCATTCTTATCGCAAGATGCCGCAAGTACCAACATCATAACCAGACTAATGTATTTTAGAATTTTCATATCTTTTTATTTTTATATTTTACTTTTCTATAAAACAGATACATTACTTAGAAGGAAGTTCTCCCGGATAAGCAAACCAAGGAATAGAACATTGATAGTTCTCGGCAGTTCCTGAAATTGGCACTAAAGATTCTAGTGATGGCTTATTCCACATATATTCAGAGTTATACCGAGGACGAATACGATAACACGGTGCACCTTGATTTAATGTGTTGTAAGTAACTTTTCGACCTTGAACCTGAGCCGGAGACAGATAAAATCCTTTATATACTTTTGTAGCATCTGTGTCCCATTTTTGATTTACCATAGAGAGATCCCATCCATTGCCAGAAGCAGGATATTCTCCTGTATACTTAATATCATAATGATATTTGCGCATATCAACCCAAGCTTCTAATGCTCCCCAAGGGTATAGTGCAACCCATTTTTGCATCATGATGTGTGAAAGAGAGAAGCTGGATAATGAAAGTCCATCTACATAAGGACCTGCTGTATATTGGGCCGCTAAAGATGTGAATAAACTTTTCGTAATTTTATCTCCACCAACTGCCTGACCTTTTGTACCAGGATAAATATATTTGGCAGTGAAATTTATATCAGCTTTTACACCTTCTTTAAATGCAGCAAATGCTTCGTCTTTCTTGTTTAGTTTCCAATAAGCTTCTGCTAAACAGAATTTTAATTCGGCGCAAGTCATAAGAATATATGGTGCGTCATCCCGATATAGCCAACGACCTTTACCATCTTGAACTGTACCTGTATATGTTGAAGAGGCATTTCTACCATAGTAAGATGGTGCTGAACCTATCGGTCCACTATAACCTGTGAAACTACCACCATAATATTTATGAGCTTTGATACTGTCTGCATTATCCATGCTATTGTAAAGAGGATCATCAGTTGTTGCAAGCTTAACAGCTACACGTGGATCATAATGGCCTGCTACTTTTACTAAAGTATCACAAATAATCTGTTTGTCAGCTAATTCGTATGGATAGTATTTATTTCCTTCAACACTATATTTTTCTCCGGTAGTTTCATCGTATTTAGGCACCGAACCGGTAAATACTTGTACTGCATATTCGTGTTGGAAGTAATTTCTAGTTAAATTGGTGCGATTTGTTCCCCAGAAATTATTATATTCTGAATAAGGAGCACTTGCTGAACCGCCGGCAACGGTAACTGCTGCGTCATCATCTACAGATTGGAATGATTTATTGGCGCAGTCAATTAGTTCTTGAGCGTAATCAGTAGTGAAATTACTCTTGTTTGATAGCGAAGCAAGATTACGAACTATAACACCATAGGCAAATTTAATCCATTTTGCTTTGTCACCATTATATATATAATCATTTGCGCTGATTTTTGTTCCGTAACTATGATTGTCGGTTTTTTCAAGATATTCGATAGCTTTGTAAGCCCATTCCCTGATTTGAGGATAAATATCTTTTTGGTAATCATAATTATGAGATAAAAGTCCATTAACAAAAGCTTCTTTCATAGGAAGATCACAATGTTCTTTAGTTAACTGATCCCATGAATATGCTTTTATTGCATAGCCGATGCCGGCTAATGTCCAGTCTTCAGCTTTAATAGATTGATTGATCATATTTTCAAGGTTCATTCCCTGAAGCCAATATGTAACACGCCAGATTTCTCCTCCGGCATCGCTTCCTACACTGTAATAATTAGTGGCAAACGAGGTATATGAAGATGTGCCCATCATTTGTGTAAGAGGACCTGTTGCACGAATATCCATATACATCCCTTGATATTGTTCAATAATACCTGCTAAGTAAAGATAGCCTTCCACATAATCAGGCGCATCTACATTTTTGTTAACATCAAGATAATCGTCGCAACTTACGTTCGTAAAGAGCATTGATGCTAACAGTATGATTGTTGATATCTTTTTTTTCATAATACTTTCTAATTTATTAAAGAATTATTTGAATGTTATACTTATACCAAATGAGATGCTACGAGGATTTGGTAAAGACCAAACATCATATCCCTCACCACCTGTACCACCAGCTGCTGCTGATACTGTATTTCCAACGGCATCAATACCTGAATAATTGGTCCATGTAGCTAAGTCGTTTCCTACAATATAAATATTGGCATAGTCAATATGAGTTCCCTTTAACCATTTGGCTGGTACAATATATGCTAAACGAAGTTCTTGCAAACGCAGATAATTTACACCTTTTTCCAGCCAATCTTCATCATATCCCGTATAGATCGATGAACCATAAGTGTTGTATGACACTGAAATACTGTTTTTTGTTGGATTTGCAGTATTTTCATTTCCATCTGCCAAAACACCTTTAAAGATAACTGGACCTTTTTCGCGCATCTTAACTGATTCCCAACTTGTACCAGTAGACATCATACTACGCTTTGTACCGTTTACTACAGTTGCATGGTACCTGCCTGCAAACATTCCTGATAGTCGGAAACCTTTGTATGCCAAACTTGTTGTCAAACCAAAGCGAAGTTTTGGTTCACGATCTCCTATGACGCTCCATTTACTGTCTACCTTTGGAAGTCCTGTCGTTGGGTCTATTAAGATGTCTCCGGCTTCATTTCTTGTATATGCCTGACCGGTAAGAGTAGTAATAGGATGACCAACCATAATACCATTACGTATATTTCCTGAGTTCCATGTATATGCATTATAATATTCACTAACATTTTCAGGAAGATAAACAACTTTTGATTTTGTACTTGATGCATTAATTCCAACGTTCCAGCGTAAACCATTTTGTTTACGTATAATATCAGCATCAACGTGTGCTTCCCATCCCCAAGTGTTAAATGTACCAACATTCATATTGTTTAATATGAATCCTGTTGCGTAACTTAAACGGAATCCCTGAACAATCTGGTCTGCACAATGAGTCCAGAAATAAGAGAAGTCTGTATTAATACGATCGTCTAAGAAACGTCCTTCAAATCCTCCTTCATAAGAGGTTGTCATTTCAGGTTTTAAATTTTTGTTTGGACCTGTATATCCATAATGATAACCGCCACCTGTTAGTCCGGTAGTTTCTAATTGAGGATCTATCTGAAGCGGATCGGCATCCTTACCAACTTGTGCAACAGCACCACGGAGTTTTAAGTAGTTGACAGTTTTATTATCCTTCATAAAAGGAAGTTCGGTGAAAATGAATGAACCTTCTACAGCTGGATAGAAATATGAATTGTTTGCTTTTGGTAGAGTTGACGACCAGTCATTTCTAGCTCTTAAAGTAACGAAAGCCATATTTTTATATCCAAATTCAGCCTGAGCTGAGATTGCTTGAACTCTACGCTTGGTAGTTGTTTTTTCTGCTGTTATTGTTGAAGGATCACAGTTATTAATTGACTGAAAATCGACAACAGAGAACTTTGATCCGTATGAACTTAATTGGGTTACGCCATTTTCTATCTGGTGATAACCTACCTGAACAGATACTGAATATTTGCCTTTAAATGTGTTGTTGTATCCGGCAAGAAAATTAAGAGTAGGATCAGAGAAATTTGATTTTGCAAGATTATATTTACCCACTCCAGCATTATTATTATAGTAGTATGGATGAACAGATGTTTCAAAATTCTGGGCACCTACATCCCAGCCTACTTGTGCGCGTAAAAATGCATTTTTGATAGGAGTTAGAGTTATTGCAAAATTTGAAATAAAACGGTCTGACTCATCATAATATTTATTCTTATAACTACCGAATAGAGGATTAAGAAGATCTGTATCAGTATAAAAAACAGGTCTGCGCATGTGAGATCCATCCTCGTCTAAATAATTTGCCATGTTGTCAATAATAGGCCAACGCATAGCTAAGTACAACGGACCATCTGTTCCACGCAGTGCTTTTGTATTAGTGGTATTGGTGTATTGCATTGACGATTCAAAGTTTAACCACTTTGTAATCTCTGCTTTGCCAGATAATGTTAAGTTCATACGAGAATAATCCGTGTTTTTAACAATACCTGTTTGGTCTAGCCATGATGCAGAAGCACGTATTGTTGTCTTGTCACTACCTCCTTCAACAGAAACATTGTGTTTCGTTGAATGACCTGTCTGTAATACTGCACCAATGTTATCATAGAACTTAGTGTTTTCAGGGTAAAGACCACCATATCTGCTTGTGTAATAGTAGTTTGTTGTTCCATAAGCGCCTTGTGAATATTTTGTTTGCATATCAGGATAACCGTATGCCTGATCCCAACGGAAACTATTGCTATATGTTACCTTTCCTTTACCGGAAGATCCTTTTTTTGTTGTAATAATAATAGCTCCGTTTGATGCATCAGAACCGTAAAGTGCTGCAGCTGCCGCACCTTTCAATACAGTCATTGATTCGATGTCTTCCGGGTTGAAGTCATTACCACGAGATGCAAAGTCTAAGTTACGGCTCGAAAGAGCATCACTCGCATCTGCCAGATTACTGGGGTTAAATGTTGAATTATTCATTGGAATACCATCAACAACGTATAGCGGTTGGTTATTACCGGAAATTGAAGTAACGCTACGAAGTACTACTGTTGTTGAAGCACCAGGGGCTCCACTAGTAGAAGTTACAGTCATACCTGATACACGACCCTGAAGAGCAGAAATGAAATTATCACGTCCAGAATCGAGAATATCAGCTGCTTTTACATTCTGAACAGATGAACCGATGGTACGAGCTACACGCTTCATACCAAACTCTGCAGTGACAACAACTTCGTTTAATTGCTTGGAATCCTCCTCCATTATAATATTGATAACAGGCTTATTTGCAACAATAGATTGCTGCTTATATCCTATGCAAGAGAATACTAATGTAGCATTTGATTTTGCTTCAATGCTATATTTACCATTAATATCAGATTGTGTTCCTTTGGTTGTTCCTTTAACAATAACGCTAGCGCCTATCAATGGCTCTCCGTTTACATCTTTAATTGTACCCGAAACCTTCATGATTGCTTGTTGCAGATCGTGAGGGCTTGCTTGTACGCTTACACTCATTGCTGTAAAAGCAATCAAGCATAATCCAGCATACATAAAAAGTTTTTTCAATAAAACCTTTTTCATTCTCTTTGATGCATTCATACTGTAATGATTTTAATTTAAAAAAGGATTGTATGTTAATAATCACTAGATACTTTATTAACTATATGTATATCTGTTACTGCATTTATACTATTATTAACAGCAGGCAGATAAGGAACTGTAAATATTGAATTGAATATTCCCGAACGGATTCTTTGAAAAGGTTTGTTTTTATTCATAAGAGATTAGAATTAATTAGATAATTAGTGATATTCAACGTGACTATAGTGAAAGGTACAGTTGTAACTGTATAAGAAGGAGATGTTTATTTTATCATAGGCGTTTTTTTAGTAGAGATAATATTTATGTTATGATATAGCTTGTAGCTGATATTCGTGACTGCATACTCCCTCATTAAATGAACACTTTTTTGCATTCAATTTAAATCCTGGTTTTATAGTATTTTGAGAATTTCTTCTCTTATATCATTATATATATCAACAAATAAAAATCTCGACTAAAAAAATCATTAAGTCTTTGTTCTATATATGAGTGATTTATGCGAACAAAGAATAGAATGTATTTAGAATTCTTATAAAAAAGATAAAACTCTTTTTATTAATGATCGTATCACAAATATATTAGATTAATTTTAAAAAGGAAAACAAATATTGATTATTTTTTTATATTAATGTCTATTTTTTAACTTTTTAGTATTTTATAGCTTATAGACCTTGGAATGATAATCTACCAAACCACTCATGGGAGTTTCGATTATATTGGATATCGTTATATCAAATTCTTTAGCTACCGAGTATAATATTTTAGCATATACATAGGCTACTGATCCAACAAAAGAAATAGGATAGTCTTTGTATCTGTATTGAAATATGTTTCTGATAAAGAAATTACGCAGGTTGGAATAAACAAGATTGTATACGTATTCATTATCCAGATGTTCGTTTAAGAAAAAAGATATAGTAGATAAAAAGCGGTTAGGAAACGGACGACTGTATACAGATTCAAGGGCGTCATCTGCTGTTATACGAAACTTGTCGTAAAAGCTTTCCATAAGCTCTTTGGGTGCAAGTTCCTTCAGGCAATCTGCAAGGAAAATTCTTCCCATCACCGCGCCACTACCTTCGTCTCCAAGTATATAACCTAAGGAACGAACATTCTGAATAATTTGTTTTCCATCATAAAAACATGAATTAGAACCTGTTCCTAATATACATGCAATACCAGCTTCGTTTTTTAATAAACCACGAGCTGCAGCAAGTAAATCACTTTCTACTTCAATGGGAGATTTGAATTGTGCTACTAAAGACGCTCTGATTATTTCTTTTCGGTCAGTGGTTGTACAGCCTGCTCCATAGAAGTAAACGGTTTCATAACGCTTCCTGAAAAAGTGTTCCGGTAAACCCAGGCGAACACTGTGGCTGATTTCCCTTCTTGATTGGAAAAAAGGATTTATTCCTTCGGTAAATTCATGCCCTATTACATAATTTCCATCAATAATTGCCCACTCTGTTTTTGTAGAGCCGCTTTCTGCTATTAATATCATCTTTCTTTGGTTTTTGTGTTTTTATTAGAGACGATAAGCACATTATAAACAGGTGTCCTTAAATAAGGATTATATATAAATTTGCAAAAGAAAATATTAAGACCATTTCATTTTATATATGGAATTAATATAGAAAAAATGTAAAATGATTGCACTACAAATGTATAATTAATAATTTATAAATCAAAACACAAATTCAATTATTTTATATATGTATATTATTTATTAAGAATATTACATTGGCTAAAAATAGTTGTATTGTTAAAACATAAAATGAAATGGCATTTATTTTATGTTTAAATTTGAATGTATGATTAAACTAATTGTAGGATATCTATGATTTTTTTGAATTTATTATTCCGAATGTAACATATGTGACATCTTTTTTATAATAGTTTTTCTTCCTTTGCTATATATAAAATTTATAATGATATGGAAGAACTATTTAAAAAAGGAACTGTACTTGATTTCGAAAAGCTAATTGATTATTCAGTAGGTGGAATTATTAGCAAACAAGTGCTTAAAAATGAAGCTGGTAATATAACATTATTCTCTTTTGATAAAGGGCAAGGATTAAGTGAACATACTGCACCTTTCGATGCATTAGTTCAGATTCTTGATGGTGAAGCAACTATAACAATAGGAGGTAACCCTCTTCTTTTGAAGCAAGGTGAATCAGTTATTATGCCGGCAAACGTAACTCATGCTTTATTTGCAGATAAAGAATTCAAAATGTTACTAACTATGATAAAAGGTATCTGATTTTATTATCTTTTGAAAGAGATAACTATATCTACAAAAAAGATTTCCCAAGAATTGGAATTGTGACCTTTTTTCTCAAAATTATATTTATATTTGCTGAGTTATTAAATAATATGCAAAAAATATAAATATAATAAGAATTCTAGAATGAGCGTTAAAGGTCGTTTGATTGCAATGAACTTCCTGCAATTTTTTGTGTGGGGAGCTTGGTTAATTTCTTTGGGAGGATACATGGGTGGAAGCCTTCATTTTGAAGGTGGACAGATAGGAGCAATTTTTGCAACAATGGGAATTGCTTCTTTATTGATGCCCGGATTGGTTGGCATTATTGCCGATAAGTGGATAAATGCAGAACGTCTGTTGGGAATCTGTCATTTACTTGGATCGGCTTGTCTGTTTTATGCTTCTACAGTTACTAGTTATGACCAGATGTATTGGGCTATGCTTATTAATCTGTTGGTGTATATGCCTACTCTTTCCTTAACCAACACTGTTTCTTACAATGCGTTGGAAAATAATAAATTCGATATAGTTAAGGATTTTCCTCCTATCAGGGTGTGGGGAACCGTTGGCTTTATCTGTGCAATGTGGGCTGTTGACCTTACCGGATTTAAACATACGTGTGCACAGCTTTATGTTAGTGCGGGAGCTGCCTTGTTGTTAGGACTTTATTCTTTCACTTTACCACAATGTCCTCCTGCTAAAAGTGAGAGCAAGACGTTGCTTTCCTCTTTTGGCCTTGATGCTTTAGTACTCTTTAAACGGAAGAAAATGGCTATTTTCTTTTTGTTTTCTATGCTATTGGGCGCTGCTTTGCAGATTACAAATTCGTATGGCGATTTATTCCTGAGCAGTTTCAAGGATATTCCTGAATATGCTAATTCTTTCGGAGTAAAGCATTCTGTAATTCTTTTATCTATTTCACAAATGTCTGAAACTCTATTTATTCTTGCTATTCCATTCTTTTTGCGTCGCTTTGGTATTAAGCAGGTAATGCTGATTAGTATGACTGCATGGGTATTCCGTTTTGGACTTTTCGGACTTGGAAATCCGGGAAGCGGATTACCATTGCTTATCCTTTCAATGATAGTTTATGGCATGGCTTTCGATTTCTTTAATATATCCGGTTCTCTTTTTGTAGAGATGGAAACAACTCCACAGATCAGAGCAAGTGCGCAGGGACTTTTCTTTATGATGACCAATGGACTTGGAGCAATCATGGGTGGCTATGCCAGTGGAGCAATAGTAGACTTGTTCTCAAAATATGCAACTGTTGCCGGACAAACTCAGGTAATAAGCCGTGATTGGCAATCTATCTGGCTTATTTTTGCTGCTTATGCCTTAGTAATCGGAATTCTTTTTGCTATTGTATTTAAATATAAGAATGGTAGTAAGATGGTAAAGGAGTAACTTCCATAAAAACATAAATGAAAAAGCTAGTTCAGGCAATGCGTTGAACTAGCTTTTTTTGTATAGTAAGATTTAATAAACCTAATTAGATAAATAAATGATGTTATTACAGGAAGAACATCAAAATAATCTGTGCAATAATCACTCTAAGAAACATGCTTAATGGATAGACAGTTGCATAAGATACGGATGGATTGTCTCCCGGAATAGTATCATTAACATAATTCAATGCCATTGGGTTGGCCATACTTCCGCAGAGCATTCCGGATACAGAACCAAAATCTACCTTCATTACTTTTAATGCAATTAGTCCGGTGATAATAACAGGAACAAAAGTGATGGCAAATCCTAAACCAATCCAAAGAACTCCTTCTGGGCGAACCACTGTTTCAAAGAAATGTGCACCGGCATCGAGTCCCAGACAAGCCAGATACATTGCTAGTCCTAATCCTCTTAGCATCAGGTTGGCACTAAGTGTAGTGTAAGTAACCATGTGCAAACGCGGACCGAAGGTTCCTATCAGAATTCCCACAACAATTGGTCCACCGGCTAAACCTAGCTTAACAGGAGCACTGATACCGGGAAGAGTGAATGGAATACTTCCCAGTGCCAATCCAAGGATGATACCTATAAATACAGCTACCAGATTAGGTTCCTTGAGGCTTTTCACAGCATTACCTAAAACCTTCTCTACATTCTGGATAGCTGCAGCTTCTCCAACAACTGTCAGTCGGTCGCCCATTTGCAGAACCAGCTCGGAAGTAGCCAGAAGCTGAACTCCGGCACGGTAAACACGGCTGATATTTATTCCATAATGATTCCTAAGACGGAGTGAACCAAGTTTTTTTCCGTTAATTTCGGGGCGGGTAACAACGATACGTTGGGAGATAAGCTGACTGTCGATAGCATTCCAGTCAATATCTTCTTTATTCCAGTCGGTACTTTCCTGCTCACCAAAAAGAACAGTTAGTGCTTCTACATCTTTTTCTGAAGTAACAACAAGCAATTTGTCTCCTTTTGCTAAAAGTTTTTCAGATGTTGGAATTGTTACTTTACCATCTCTCCAAAGACGGGAGATAACAAACTTCATGCTGCTGAGATGTGCTATATCTTTAATGCTTTTGCCATAAATGCCAGGATTGAAAACCTGAAATTCTGCAATATACGTTTTGTTTGTATTTTCTTTATCGTGATCAATTAAATCGCCTTTTCGTACAAATATTTTTCGTATCAACAAGATAGCTATGATTACTCCTACAACTCCCAACGGATAAGTAACGGCGCAACTTAATGCCGGTGCACTCGATGGAAGTCCCATTTGCTGAAGTGTTTGCTGTGCGGCACCAAGGGCAGGAGTGTTGGTTGTTGCTCCGCAAAGTATTCCAACCATATCCGGCAATGATACCCCGGTAGTATAGTGGCAAACTATCGTAAAGATGGTGCCAAGTGCAATGAGAATCAGTGAAAGTGAGTTAAGTTGTATACCCTCCTTGCGGAATGAACCGAAAAAACCCGGACCAACTTGCAATCCCAATGAATAAACAAATATCACCAATCCGAAACTTTCTGCGTAATTAAGCATCATCGGGTCAATGGAGAGACCAAGATGTCCGGCAAGGATTCCGGTGAAGAATACAAAAGTAACTCCTAGCGAAATCCCCATTACGTGAATTTTTCCAAGGCCAAGCCCAATTGCAGAGATTAGGGACAAAATTACTACAGCTTGCAGCGCTGAATGATCCAAAAAAAGAGTGTTAAGCCATTCCATGCTTATGGTTTTATTAGGTTGTTTTTTCGGGCTGCAAAGATAGAAACTATTTTATGAAAAGTTGATTTTTTATTTATAAAATATACAATTGATAGGTGATAATCTTTTTAGTCTTAAGTATTGCTCTTTAAAAAAGAACGATACCAAGTTCTACAATTGGCTTATCTTCAAAAGTTTTGTTTTTTGAATAATACCTTGTTACGTCATAACCTCCTGAAGCAAATACTCCAAAATTCTCAGTAAGATGATATTCCAGATTAACACGTGCCTGAAGTGCATACATTCTTGCAGGAATGTTTTCCTCGTACTTATTATGGAATGTTTCTATGTGCTGATAGCCTAAATCACCACTTAAGAATAAGTTTTTGGCAATATCAAATCCTAATCCGGTTCTGTAGAATGCAGAAGCAGATATTTTCTTGTCAAAATCAAAATAGTGACTTCCTAACCCTAGTATTGTGTAGAATAGCTTGTTCTTAAAACGCATTGCCACGTTGGTCTTGGTGGTATTTCCACCGTATATCATTAACTGATAACGAGTATCCGGATTAACATTAACCAAACCAAATTTAGCAGCAGCCGAACTTTTACTCTTGTTTACTATACCAATTTGTACACCATCTGTAGCAAAATCAGCTCTGTTATAAAGACCTATCTGAGCTCCGTGCAGACTTTGAGTAACGTTTCCTAATCCGGCAATCTGCAATCCTTTGGTGTGAACACTTATATTGGCCAAACCCGAAAGCTGAATACCCCTTGTTTCTCCTCCTGAAATATTAGTAAGAGAAGCAATCTGAATTCCATTTGTGTTATTACCCGAAATATTCATTAATCCACCAACAGCAACTCCGGAAAGATCAGAACCTATAATATTTCCAATTCCACCTATCTTTATTCCTTTAGATACACCGCCACCTTCTATATTCAATAGTCCGGCAACGCTTACACCGGTGGTTGTTGTTCCGGTTACATTCATCATTCCCGATACAAGCAGAGCCTTAACATTGTTTCCGGTTATATTCATAAATCCACTGACTCCTATGCCGTGCAGGTTATTTCCGGTAACATTTGCTATGCCCGATCCGATAAATCCGGCAGCTTCATCTCCGTTTATATTGGTTAATCCGCTTAATTGTATGCCCTTCATGCTTCCACCGACTATATTGGATAATCCGGATACCTGAATACCATATACACTATTTGAAGCAAATGAACCAAATACGTTAAGACCTATTCCTCTTAATTGATGAAGGCTTGAAACAATGCCCAGATTTAAATAAGTAGTTTGAGTTGTGTCACTAGGTTGAGTTGCAATGTTTTTCCATAATGAGAGGCAAACTCCTCCGGATTTATTTTGTGCTTTGCAAGGAATACAACATAAAATTAATGAAGCTGTAAGGAATATGATATAACGTGTAGTTGTTTTCATCTTAATATAAATTGTTATATAATGTATTAAGTTAAAAATTATGTTGCAATATTACACAATTAATTTGATACAACCTTATGTCTAACTCTTTTTGTAACCAAATAGTATAGAAAAGACCTACAGCAAATTTTAAGAAGCTCTACACTAAAAAATAAAAAGGTGTACACCATTTATTCGTTTGGTGTACACCTTTTTAAAAACTATTTCTTTTGTATTAACTTAGCTTCCGTTATCCTTTAGCTTCAGTATAAAGGAATCTCTTAATACTTCTTTTAGGAGTCTTTTCAAACTCTTCCGGATAAATCTTCATTTTGCTGATTTGACTGTAAGCCGGAAGCATTGAGTTTAGTTCCACTCGGTTTTCTTCCATCACTTTTTCAATATCTTCGTTAGTTAAACCGTGAGCAAATGCATCGTCAAAGTCAGGATAAACAAGTCCTACCAGTTTATCATTCTGTGAAACAATGAGAGACTCAGAAACATAAGGAAGGTTATTGAGTAAATCTTCTATTTCTTCAGGGTAAATATTTTGTCCGGATGCGCTGAGAAGCATGTTTTTACTACGGCCTTTGATGGTAATGTTTCCTTCGGCGTCGATAACTCCCATGTCGCCGGTGTGCAACCAGCCGTCTTTGTCGATAACCTGAGCAGTTGCCTCTTCGTTTTTGAAGTATCCCAGCATAACATTATCACCTTTGGTAATAATTTCGCCGGCAATATTTTCAGGATCTGGAGAATCAATCTTTACCACCATTCGCGGAGCAGCTTTTCCGCAAGAACCCATCTTGAATTTTTTCCAGTCCTCGTAAGCAATAATTGGTCCGCATTCTGTCATTCCATAGCCTACAGTGTATGGGAATTCAATCATTTTAAGGAATTGCTCAATCTCTTTGTTAAAAGCTGCACCTCCGATAACAATTTCTGCAAACTGACCACCAAACGCATTTATCATTTGTTCGCGGATTGTTGCTTTTATCTTATCATTGATAATTGGAACCTTCATTAAAATTTTCATTGTTGGAGTTTCCAATTTTGGTAGAATGCTCTTCTTGATAATCTTTTCGATAATTAAAGGTACTGCTACAACAAGGTGAGGCTTAATTTCGGCAAAAGCCTGGAATATAATCTTTGGAGTCGGCATTCTTGTAAGGAAGTAAATATGGCATCCCACAGAGAATTCATAAAGAAATTCAAATGCCATTCCATACATATGTGCCAAAGGAAGCATAGAAACTATGCTGTCACCTGGATTCAAAGGTAAAGTCTCAATTGCAAAAGCGATGTTTGACCACAAACTGCGGTATGGTAACATCACACCTTTTGAATAACTTGTCGTTCCAGATGTATAGTTGATAAGTGCTAGTTCATCTGGTTTATCTTTATAGTAAGAAACATGTTCCGAACGGAAATTTTTAGGGAATTTTAGTCCGAACATCTCATTCAAATGCTCGCGTGCATGAGTAAGTTTCTCAGAACGGGATACAAGTAATGAAAAGTCGTTCATCAATACAATACCTTCAAGTAAAGGCATTGCGGCTTCATTCAGGTTCTCCCACACCACATCTCCAACAAAAAGCAATTTAGCTTCTGAATGGTTCACGAGGTTGTGAACATTGTCTGCTTTAAATTCGTGAAGAATAGGAACTGCCACAGCTCCGTACGTAACCACAGCTAGAAACGAAACTGCCCAAAAAGAACTGTTTCTTCCGCAAATAGCGACTCTATCACCTTTTTTGATTCCGCTTTCTTCTAATATAATATGTAACTTTTCGATTTTTCTGGCTACATCTTTGTACTGGAGTGTAGCTCCTTTATAGTCAGTCAGGGCATCTAAGTCCCAATTCTTTTTAATGCTATTTTCTATGAACGCTATAAAACTTTGTTCCATGTTTTCTGCACAATCTATATTATTTTGTGCAAATATATATGTTTCTCATCGCTTTCCAAATTAAAAAGTGGAAAAAGTGGAATTGCAACCAATAGAAGAGCTATTTGTACCATTAGAATAATAGCAGACATTATTGAAAAAAAGAGAGATCCGTTACAATAGAATTATTATAACGGATCTCTTTTTAGCTGTATTAGCTAACTTATTCTCTTTCACTGAAATATCTAAGGAATTGAGTCCTCTCGTACATGCTTGCGCAATTAACATCTTTGGCCCTCATTAATCCTTTGAATTGAGAAATATTTTCAAAACCTTTTTCTACCATCCAGTTTTCTATAGTTTTCAGCATTGGACGGATGCACTGGCTACCTGTTTTGTAGATAACACTGCAAAGTTCTACGGCCGATGCTCCCACAAGAATAGATTTAATTGCAGCTTCGGCACTGTGTACTCCTCCCGAAGCAGCATAATCAATATTGCTAACTGTGGCAGACGAAATTCCAATCCATCTTAAAGATGCGGTTAGATCACTTGGAGAACTCAGAACTTCTCCTGAAATATACTCTAACTTCTTTATATCAATATCTGTTTGATATAAACGATTGAACAATACTATACCTTCAGCACCGTGAGTCCTCAGCTTATTAATTAATGACACAGGGTTAGTAAGGTGTGTACCCAGCTTTACAATAATAGGAATCCGTATCTTGCTCTTTACATTCTTTAAAATACTGATATGCTTTTTCTCAAATTCTCCACATTCATAATATGGAGAAGCCTGAATACTCAATATATTCAGTTCAAGCGCATCAGCACCAGCCTGTTCAATTTTACGAACGAATTCAATCCATTCTTTGTCCGTACAACAATTTATGCTGGCAATAATAGGTATTGAACAGTTCTTCTTACTTTCCTGAATAAGTTTCAGATAATCGGATAAATCTTTTTCATGAATATGCTCAGTCAGAAAATTGCCACCTTCCGGAATGTATGCTTGCTCATTCGTCTGCTCAGCTTTTAACATGATCTGTTCCTCGAAAAGAGATTTAAGTACTATGGCTCCGGCTCCCGCCAGTTCCAGTCTTTCATTCTTTTCTACACTACCTGTCAGTCCTGAACTGCTAACAATTAAGGGATTCTTTAAATGTAATCCCGCGAATTCTGTTCTTAGGTCTATCATAAATTTTGCACATTAGTAAATCCTCTCTCCGAAGATCTTACTTCCCACGCGAACTAAAGTGCTACCTGCGGCAATAGCCATAGGATAATCATGAGACATGCCCATTGATATTTGTTTAAAGTCCGGCTTTTGGTCAAAGTAAGATTGCTTTACCTCGGTAAAGAAACTACTTAAAGAACAAAATTCAGCCTCAATTTGTTTTGTAGAATCTGTGTATGTTGCCATACCCATTAATCCCTGGATGGAGATATGGGTAAGCTTTTTCCATTCTTCGTTGGCTAACATATCTTTGCATTCTTCAAAACTGAAACCAAACTTAGTTTCTTCTTGTGCAATATGAATTTGTAATAAGCAAGGAATTATTCGTCCGGCTTTTTCTGCCTGTTTATTGATTTCGCAAAGTAATTTATAACTGTCAACTCCATGAATCATGGAAACATAAGGCACAATATACTTTATTTTATTAGTCTGCAAGTGACCAATAAAATGCCATTCAATATCTTTTGGCAGAGCTTCATATTTATCTGTCATTTCCTGCACTTTACTTTCTCCGAAAATTCGTTGCCCGGCATCATATGCTTCCATAATTGATTCTTTGGGATTGAATTTGGAAACAGCTACCAACCTTACTCTTTCGGGGAGTTCTGAAAGTACATCCAGTAAATTGCTTTTAATGCTCATTTTATTATTGATTTTCTCCTGCTTGTGGAAATTCCGGTTTTACATCAGGCTCTGAAGAGTACGGATAAACATCCATAATTGCAGTTTCAGCCACAGATGCAATAACATAATCGGCCATAGTTCCCTTCATTCCTTCATCAAGGTTTTTAACTGCTTCGCGAAGGTCGCCTGCCTGAACGAGTACGTTGGTAGAAGTTTTCTTTTCCGCACCACTTTTCTCATCAAGAGTAACGAATTGTAGCTTACATCTAAACCAACGGTCGCCTGTTTCATCATCAAAAAGTTCGCTGTAATTAGCTCTTTTAATATCAGCTACTGTAAATTCTCCCGAAATAAACGGAGAAATCTCTTCAATGATACGAGCTTCTGCTTCTGTAAAACTTAGAGCATCAACCAAATATGGCTCAGTAACCTTTTTATTCATCCCGTTTTCCATTACTTTTTCGTAACGGATCTTGCATTCAAACCAAGTGTGCATCATATAACTGTCTAATAATTAGTCGTTAAAATAATTTATAAATTATATATTTATTGAATTGGCTATAAACTCTTATAATCAGACTATAAAAGTTAGATAAGCTTATCCATAAACTAAAAGCAAAGATACTTGTTTTTTTATTTGTTTTCTGTAAGGTCAGGAAATAAAATGCCTTTAAATTTATAAATAGAAGCAATGATTTTGTTTTTATTTTAGAGCAATTGTTGCTATAAAACTCTGTAAAATGGTGGTAGATGAGCTGAAAAGTAGCAGATGTGTAGCTGATAAAAAAACATCTGCCACCAATGAAATAGCTATTGATAAAGGATTCTAGCTATATTGGTGGCAGATGTAGCAGGTCTTTTTTATTTTTCTAATTTATTTTCTCCAGTTTTATTGCAAATCCTCCTCCGGGAGCTAAATGAATGTTCAAAGTAGAGGAAGCATTAACAACCAATTCTTCTTTCTTGTAATCCCGACCGGCACGGTGAGCATTTTTCCCATCTTTGAAAACAGTGGCTTTATAGTCTCCTTTTCCTAAGAAAGAGAAATTAATTGAGAGATCTCGTGGAGTCCAATCAGTTAATCCTCCAACATAGAAATTATTTCCCGATCTTCTTTGGGTTACAATGTATTCACCTATTTTGCCATCCAAGACTTTTGTATCGTCCCATACGGTAGGTATTTTCGCAATAAAGTCCAGGCATTCTGTTTCGCGCATATAGTTTGATGGATTATCACACAACATATTGAATGGAGATTCCAGAATAACATATAAACCTAGTTGATGGCATCGGGTTCCCTGACTCATAGGTTCTGAGTTGATAGGAGCATAACTACCTTTTGCTGCATTACGCATGGCTCCTTGGGTATAATCCATTGGTCCGGCTGCCATACGAATAAAAGGTATAGTTACATCATACTTAACCATGTTTGTTGTAGCGGGCGACCATTTCAATTGTTCCAATCCATGAACTCCTTCAAAATTAAGAACATTAGGATAAGTGCGGTTTAGTCCGGCTGGTTTATACATTCCGTGAAGATCAAGAATAAGATGATATTTGGCACATGTAGCAGCGGCGCGATAGTTGAAATCTACAATCTCCTGATCGTCCCGGTCCATAAAATCTACTTTAAATCCTTTAACTCCAAGTTCAGAATAGTATTTGCACACATTTTCCATATCACGGTTAAACGCATGATATCCTGCCCAAAGTATAATACCAACATTCTTTTTTGCTGCATAGTCAACAAGTTCCTTAATATTAATTTCCGGCACAACCTGCATCAAATCACATTTCAGATTAACAGCCCATCCTTCGTCAAGAATAACATATTCCAATCCGTTTGCAGAAGCAAAATCAATGTAATATTTATAGGTGTCGTTATTTATCCCGGCTTCGAAATCTACATTATATATATTCCAGTCGTTCCACCAGTCCCAGGCTACCTTTCCAGGTTTTACCCATGAATAGTCAGGTACTCTCGAAGGAGCTGCAAGTTTATAAGTCATATCACTTTCGGCAAATTGTTTATCCTCCGAAGTAATAATTGCTACACGCCAAGGAAACTCGCGCGCACCATTTACCTTGGCTATAAAGTTTTCGCGTTCTTTTACTCTAAATTGCAACATATTATGTCCTCCTTGCTCTGTACGCTTAGGATAAGGTGCAAAAACTCCATTTAAATAGTTACCATCTTGAGCCTTATTAAGATAAAGACCCGGATAACTTTCCAAATCAGCTTCTGTAATACAAACTTTAATGCCATTACCGGCTTCTACTACTAACGGAAGAAACATCAGTCTGTTACTGTCTAATTTTGATAAATTGTCTGTGGTATAAGTATTCTCGAATGAATTATGGAATTGCTTTTCAAAGTCTTTATAATTACTAACCCCATCCAGGCGAACATAAGGAACTGTTGCAGGACAATCATTCGCGAAATTATATTTTACCTCTTCGTTCTGAACAGTGAATGGCATCTTTCTATAGCTGATAAAGCGATATGCAACGCCGTCATTATATACCCTGAACTTTATTCCCCAGTCTTTTTTAAAGTGAAGAGTCAGTTCATTGCAGTTATCTGTTATCTGCGCTCTTTTATAAAATGGCGAAGTGATTTTCTGATTTATTATTCTTTTTGTGCTTTTATCAAGTTTTGCATTTTTCCCCCATACTTCCCCTGAATTCAGAGTCATGGATATAGGAGAGGATGCAATTACAGTCTGATTATTACTGGTTACTGTATAGGTTATTTTATCTCCGATTGATATGGTTGTTTGTATCTTTCCGTCGGGAGATGAGACAGACTGTGTTTTTTGTGCCAAACCTATTTGTGCAAAAAGACTACAGAATACAATTGTAAGTAATTTCTTATTCATACTTCTTTTATGTAACATATAAATTAGTGTATTAGTAATTATCTGTGCGGAATGGAACCATTGGCAGTTCTCTATTGTTATAAAGATTTCCTATCTGGAAGTTACGGAAGCAGTATCTTACAGCTACCGGCTCTATTACATTTTCACTGTATACAATAACTATTTTCTTATTTAAGTCTACAGTTGCAATAGCCGGGTAGAATACTTTGTCGGCTCCTGCAACTTCAAATCCATTGATTCCTTTTTCGCGACTAAATCCGTCCTGGTTATAATTGAAACTAAGATAAGCTTTACCATCTTTTACTTCCATTGATTTATATTCCGGACCATTACATGCAACGGTGCTATAGCCATAAGTCTTATTTAAAGCCATATAGCAAAGACGTTTCCCTACCAAAGTCTTATTTCTTGGATGAATATTGGCTGCTTCATATTCTTCAACCAAATCATTTGTGGAAATCATTCCACTGTTAGGAATTAAAGATTGAGCTTTATATTGAGCTTCCCTTAAATAAGCTCCAGATTCTCCTTCACCATATTGGAAAGGAGCAATTTCAACGAAATAGAAAGGTAGATTGCCCAGTCCCCAATCTTTGCGCCATAATTCTACCATATTTGCTAATCTTTGCGCATAGGTATCTTGGTTTCCTACATTCGATTCACCTTGATACCACAAGAATCCTTTAATAGTATAGTTAGTTAATGGTTTAAGCATACCATTATACATAAGTAATGGTCTTAAATAATCACGAACTTTGTTTATACCTTCTTTTGATAAATCAATATCTTTATATGTTTCAAGAATTTCCTTGTTAGTCCAGCTTTCTACCTTTGAACCTCCCCAGCTACAATTAATAACACCTACCGGAACATCAAGAGCACGATTCAGTGAAGTGGCAAAATGATATGCTGTTGCACTGAACAATGCTGCAGTTTCCGGATTACAAACCTGCCATTTACCTGAACAGGAAGTCTGCGGTGTGAAGCTTGGAGTTTTGGGTACTGTTGCAAATCTGATTCCTTTATTTTGTCCGGCATTAGCAATTGTTTCGTTGGCGTTCATGATTGGACAATTCCAAAAGCCGTTAAGTGGCATTTCCATATTTGATTGTCCGGAGCAAAACCACACTTCACCGATTAATATATTTTTTAGTATAACACTCTCACCATCTGAAATTGATATTTCTTTGCTGTCATAACTACCCTTTGGAGTTGATACCCACAATAGCCACTTTCCATCTTTATCAGATTGCGTTTGAACACTATTTTTGCTCCAGGATACTTTTACAGATATTGTTTTATTTGGAGTTGATTCTCCCCAGAGTTTTACTTTAGTGCTTTGCTGTAATACCATGTTATCGCCCAAAATATCCGGCAATTTTACTTTTGCATTAACTCCCATAGTCATGAGAGCAAACAGAACCAGAAAACTTAATTTGTTTTTCATTGTGTAATTTATAGTTTTAAGAGTTATTTATTTTGTTTTTCTATTTTTGAAGTTAAACTAGCTTTACTGTCCGTAGTTGTTGCTTGATAGTAATAAGCCAGAAATTGTAAATGAGAATACTTTTCCCGATAAAGGTAAACGTTGGTTTCATAATATAATAAGGTGTAATAGACCGTTTTTTATTCAGGAGCCGAAAATACAGAAAATAAATGAGAACACTATTGCGGATGTTAAAATTGTATTATAAAAAATCAATAAAGTATAGATTCTTATGTTTAGATAATTTAGTCTGGTAAAATATGGATAAAGATTCTGCATTTCGGGAATATATTTTTTGATAAACCGAGTTTTTTTACGAGTTTTGTGAGCTGTTAATCACTGATAACCCAGTTCTTTTATGAAAAAGCACTTATATCTATACTTTTTTCTTCTTATTCTATTTCCTTCTTTTGCTTTAGCCCAAGGCAAATTTATGTTTAAACATCTGGAAGTAAGCAATGGGCTTTCTCATAGTCAGGTTAATTATATCTATAAAGACAGCAGAGGATTTATGTGGTTTGGAACTGTTTCCGGACTAAATCGTTATGATGGATATTCCTATAAACTATATCAGCACAACCAACAGGATACAACTTCTATAATAGATAACTATATATCCAATATTCAGGAAGATGCTGATGCCAATCTATGGATTAATACAGGCTCCGGTTATGTAATTTATGACTCACGAAAAGAACGATTCAAAAGAAATGTTGCTAATGAATTAAGAAAGTTGGGTATTCAACGGAACGTGGAATCAATCTTTATTGATAAGCAGAAAAATTTGTTGTGCTATGTCAGAGGATTGGGAGTTTATCAATATCAGAGTGCATCAAAGAAACTGCTTTTATTTGCACAAGATGGTCGGGCAGGTAACTTGAGTAGAGGTATTATAACAGATATTCGTGAAGGTAAAGCCTATTATGTAATAATGTTCCAATCGGGACTGATGGAATGTATAAATAAAAAAACGGGAAAGGTTCTTAGAAAAGAAAATTATATTCCTGCTAACTTTGGTATAAATACTAATAAATTTTTTGTTTATGTTGATTCTGATAACGATTGTTGGGTGTATACTGATGGCAGTTATGGTGTGTGGCTTTATCATTCAAATACCAGAAGCTGGGAATATATCAGTAATATGACAACCAAATCGGTATATACTCTGTCAAGTAATGTGGTTAGAGATATAGCACAGGACGGTAACGGAAATGTGTGGATAGGAACAGATCATGGAGGTATTAATGTTATTGACAAGCAAAAAGGACGGGTAATTAATCTTCAGAATGAACCAACTGATGAAAGAAGTATTTCTCACAATACTATAAATTGTATCTACAGAGATAATACCAATATTATTTGGATAGGGACATATAAAAAAGGTATATCTTATTATAGCGAGAGTATCTTTAAGTTTGAAGTCGATCACATGTCTTATTATGCTAATCAGAAAAACTTTAATAATGATGCTACTATCTTGGCTGAAGATACTAAAGGAAACTTATGGATTGGTACTAACGGAGCCGGAGTTATATGCTATAACAAGTCGACAGGGAAACGGCAGCTCTATCAACATATACCCGGACAAGAGTCGTCTTTAGCCGGAAATATAATTGTGAGTCTTTGTGCATCGCGAGATGGAAAGGTTTGGATTGGAACCTTTTTGGGAGGAATGGATTGTTTTGAAGGAAACCGTTTTATTCATTATAAACACAATCCGAATAATCCTAATTCTTTAGCAAATGATAATATATGGTCTATTGTGGAGGATAATGAAGGATATATCTGGATTGGTACGCTTGGAAATGGCCTTCAGCGGCTGAATCCTAAAACCGGACAGTTTCTTACTTTTAATAATAGGAAGAAAGAACTACTTACTTCCGAATATATATCTTCTCTTTGCTTGGGACACGATGATATGCTATATATTGGAACAGCTATTGGTGTAACTACTTATAATATAAGAACAGGCGTTTTTGAACGGTTTCTAACCAATAAGCGAGGCGATCAGACTTTTTCTAATAAAAACGTGAATCAGTTGTATGTAGATAGTCGCGGACTTTTATGGATAGCTACTCGTGAAGGATTAAATATCTTTGATCGTAAAAATGATAAGATAACAGCTCTATTTAAGACTAACGGACTTCCTGATAATGTGATTACGGGAGTTATAGAAGATGCTAATAAAAATATGTGGGTAACAACGTCTAATGGAGTTTCAAATATTATAGTTGCTACAAACCCTAAGACTCGTGATTACTCGTATACCTTCTATAATTATGATGAACGTGATGGCCTGCAAAGTAGCGAGTTTAATATGCGTTCCATACTCAGATCTTTCCGTGGAGAAATCCTGATGGGAGGAATCCGTGGCTATAACATTTTTAATCCTGAGATTATAAAATATAACAGAACTTTACCCAAAGTAGTTTTTACCGACTTGCAACTTTTTAATAATAGTGTGAAAGTTGATTCTGTTTATGACGGAAATCTAATTCTTAAAGAAGGCCTAAACTGGACAAAAGAAATTAAACTGAAATATCGTCAGAATGTTTTTTCTGTAGAGTTTTCATCCATGAATTATGTTTTGCCCGAAAAGACAAAATATGCCTATAAACTTGAAGGTTTTAATCAAGACTGGCTGATAGCTGACGAGAATGTTCATAAAATAACCTATACCAATCTTGCTCCCGGAACTTATACTTTAATGGTGAAAGCTGCAAATAGCGATGGATTCTGGAATGAGAGTGCAGCTTCACTTAAAATAGTAATAGAACCTCCTTTCTGGCGTTCCGGATTTGCTTATCTGTTTTATATCCTTATTATTATAGGTCTGCTGGTTCGTGCTAGAATTATGATTCTTACACGTGAACGAAATCGCTATAAATTAGAGCAAATAGAACTTGAAGCGAAACGTAATCATGAGATTGACGATATGAAGTTGCGCTTCTTCACGAATATAAGTCATGAATTACGTACTCCTCTTACTTTAATTATCTCTCCATTGGAAAATGTAATTAAAGTAATAAACAACGATGAGCAGAAGCAAAAGCTCGAGATGGTGCATCGTAATGCAATCCGTTTACTTCACCTTGTAAATCAGTTAATAGATTTCCGTAGATTAGATGTTCAGGGACATCAGGTAAACCTTTCGTATGGTGATATTGTAGCCTATATAAAAAGTGTATCCTCTACTTTTGCCGAACTTTCGGAAAAGAAAAATATCCGGTTAACCTTCTATTCCGCAATAAACGAATTGCGTATGGAGTTTGATGAGGATAAGATGGGCAAAATTATGATGAATTTACTTTCCAATGCATTTAAGTTTACCAACGAAGGAGGTCGTGTGGAAGTACATCTTGATTTGTTACCAGCTTCGGGAGACGGTCAGCCGGAATTATTAGAAATTCGTGTTGCTGATACAGGTATTGGTATCGGTGATGATGAAAAAGAAAAAATATTTGAGCGCTTCTATCAGGTAAAGCAAACCGATGAACACAAGTTTGGTGGTAGTGGAATAGGTCTTAATATGGTTAAGGAGTTTGTTCTATTGCATAAAGGAACTGTAGAAGTACACAACAATACCGGAAAAGGAAGCATCTTTGTTATTACCATACCTGTAAATCGAAAAATCGAGGAAGAAAAGAAAGTTACAATTACAGAAGGCAATGTTGCTGTTCTTACAGAAAAACAGGAAGACTTGACTGATATGCAGGAAGTGCATGAGGAAGTTCCAGCTCGTTCAACAATACTTGTGGTTGATGATAACGATGACTTCCGTACCTTTATGAAGGATAGTCTCAAAGGAGAGTTTATTGTTCAGGAAGCTGCAAATGGAAAAGAGGCATGGGAGTCAATACTGGATTCTCTACCAGACATGATTATTAGTGATGTGATGATGCCCGAAATGGATGGATGCGAGCTTTGTCGTCTGGTAAAGAGTGATCTGCGCACTTCGCATATTCCATTGATTCTTCTTACTGCTCGAACAGCCGAAGAGCATAAGCTTGAAGGATTGGAAACCGGCGCGGATGATTACATTACCAAGCCGTTTAATTTTGAAATCCTGATGCTCAGAATCCGTAAACTTATGGAAAGGAGAGAGGCTGCCCGTGAAGCTTTCCGTCAGCAAATAGAAGTTAAGCCCAGCGACATTACAATTACTTCTTTAGATGAAAAGCTAATTCAGAAAGCAATCAAGTATGTAGAAGATAATATAAGCAGTAGTGAGCTTTCGGTTGAAGAAATGAGCAAATCTTTGGGTATGAGCCGTGTACATTTATACAAAAAACTGCTTTCAATAACAGGAAAGACTCCTATTGAATTTATACGTACCATACGTTTAAAGAGGGCTGCTCAGTTACTCCGCGAGAGTCAGTTAAACATTTCTGAAGTTGCTTACCAGGTAGGATTTAATAACCCTAAGTATTTCAGTAAATACTTTAAAGAAGAATTCGGAATGTTGCCTTCAGCCTATCAGGATAAAAAAGATAAAGATGAAGCAGAAATGTAAGTAACGAACTTGTTACTTACTTTTTAGAGTAATTACAGATATTTCGGGCCACGCACCAAAGCGGAAAGGTATTCCAAGGAATCCTAACCCCACGTTTACGTACAGAGATCTGTTGCCTTGTGTGTATAAGCCTCTCCATTGTGAACTAAAAAGTGAGGCTAAAGAATGATTTCCGAGAGCAAATTGCATGCCATGAGTATGTCCTGAAAGCATTAAAGCAACATCGCTTTCCGGTAATACTTTCTTTTTCCAGTGAGAGGGATTGTGGCTGAGTAATAATTTAAAAGGAATTTCTTCTGCACCGATAAGCGCTTTCTTTAAATCGCCCTTACCAGTAAAAGGAGGTGCTCCCCAGTTTTCTACGCCAACCAGTGCTATACTGTCACCCTTGTGATGAAGAATACGATGCTCATTATTCAGTAGAATCCAACCCATCTTAGCTTCTTTTTGTTTAAGAGAGATAAGATTATCAGCCTGTTCTTTAGGATTTTTCCAACGATAGTATGGCCCGTAATCGTGATTGCCAAGAATAGAAAATACTCCGTCTTTTGCTTTTAATTTGCTTAGAATATCTTCATAATTATCAAGTTCACTGGCTTTGTTGTTTATTAAATCTCCGGTAAACACAATTAAATCAGGTTGCTGGGCATTTACTAATTCTACAGCTTCCTGCAGTGCTTTTCCATTTCCTACCCAACTTCCGATATGAATGTCCGACAGTTGCACTATTTTGTATCCATTGAATCCTTTAGGAAGTAATGATGACTGGTATGTTAATGGCTTAACTTCGAATTTTGTTTTGCCCCAAAATGAGCCATAAATAAGTATTGCTACCCAAATTACAGCCGAAGTGATTCCGGCGTATGTAAATGTAGTAAAAGAACGTTTAAAGATAAAGCCCAAAGGAAGATCAAATATTGAGATAAGCATAAATGAAAGCTTGGGCACGGTAAAAATAAAATACGACATAATAAACCAGCTTACCAGTCGGTTTCGTTCAATTATAAAGTCGTGATTTGCAAAAAGAAACAGATAGATGATACCTGCCAGTAATAACAACGAAGGCAGAAAATAAAGATACTTAATAAGAGTATTGGTTTGAAAATTAGATATATAAACCTTGTAGATAAATATATCTGGTAGGATAAGCACCAATAACAGGAATAAAAAGACTTTCTGCATCATATTCTTTGTGGCCTTTTAAAAGTCTTCCCTGCTTATAGGCAGGAAAGACTTTTTTTTGAGAGTTGTTAGTAAAGTAATGTAATTAATCTTGTTCTAGTTCTCTCAACTCAGCAAGATTCCGTTTAATATCTTTTAATTTATCGTAAAATAAATTCTTTATAACCCAGATAGCAGCAATGCAACCAATAATCCATACTCCGAGAAACACTAATATGGTAATTAGATTCAGCGCAAGCAGATTAAGACAGAATGCCTGCATTAAAAAAGCTGATAAGAAAAAGAGAGCTGCCACAAAACATTCAATGATAAAATTCCGGTGATAGGCAGTAACCTTTTTAACAATGGTTACTAGTGGCATTTTTTCTATATCAATACTTTTTAGATACATATATCCTAAGCTATCCCATATCATACCAAAGCAAAGCATTCCCCATATAAAAATCCATAAACAGTATTCTTTATTGTTATGATCTGCTGTCAGTAAATAATAGCTTAAACCAATAATTGCAAGAAAGCCTACTATCAGAGTCGCTTTCGAGTACATTAGCATTTTCTTCATCGAACTATGCGTTTGCTTTGTTCGTTCTTTGATTAGTTTGCTTAATGTTTGCTCATCTAATATTTCTTTCTTTTTTAGTCGGTTATCCAGTATATCCCACGACTTTTTCAATTCATCAAGTTCCATTGTTCAATATTTAGTTGTGAGGCATTTTTCTTAATTTATCTTTTATTCTGCTCAGTTTGGTTGCAACATTAGTAACCGTTAATCCGGTAATCTCAGCAATTTCTGCATAGTCCTTATTCTCCAGATAGAGAAGAATAATAGATTTGTCGAGTTGTCCCAAACAATTTATGAGCCTATATAATTCCACCAGCATTTCCCGGAAACTGTCTTCCTCCTCTGTTAACCATTCCGCTTCTTGTGTCAGTGAAACTATCTCTGGTATATTTTTTTCTTTACGAATGAATGAGATACAAGTATTCAACGTAATGCGATATATCCATGTAGATATTTTGCATTCGCGCCGAAACTTCGGGAAAGCTCGCCAGATGTTCAGTACAGCTTCCTGATATAAATCATTAAGCGTTACCGACTTAGTGGTGTATAAATAGCAGACTTTGTATATGACACGCTCATATTCTTTTATGCATGCCGTAAACTCCTGCTCTAATTCCTTGTTTATTCTTGTCTCGTCCATTTGCTAAATCACTTAATTAGTCGTGAGTAACAGGGAAAAATCACAAAATTTCAGGGAACCTAATACTTTTTTAAACTAATTGTTTTTTCAAAGCAGTAGGGTGTATATAGATAAGGTCTAGACCTTTTATTCTTTTAGTCTACACTTCTTGCCATAAAGGTGTAGGTCTTTAAATGAACTGTTCTATTAATTTTATATTATTATTGGTTATATATTACTTAAAAATTTGAGTCTCAACTAATAAAGTTGATTATAAGTTTGCTGCAAGAAACTTTCTCATTACAGATTCTTCCATGTTTCTTCTGAGGGCATAATCTTTCAACTGATCTTCTCCTATTTTTCCAATAGAAAAATAGCTTGATGCAGGATGCGAGATTATTATTCCGCTTACAGAAGCATGCGGATACATTGCTCCGTTTTCTGTGAGTTTAATTCCAATCTTACTCATATCAATCAAGTCATTCAGTAAAAAGTTGATAGATTGATCGGGGATAGATGGGTATCCCACAGCCGGACGAATACCTTGATACTTTACTTTCAGCATATCTTTTATGGTCAGATTCTCATCTTTTGCATATCCCCAGGCTACTTTTCGTACGTACTCGTGCATCTTTTCAACAGCAGCTTCAGCCAGGCGGTCGGTCAATGTCTGAACCAATATATGTTTATATGGATCGTCTTCGTATGTTTTTTCCATTTCAGGGTCAACACTCGAAGCAAATACGCCCACTGTGTCTTTTATTCCCGATGAAAGCGGACGAACAAAATCACTTAAACACAAATAAGGTTCATTGTCTTTTTTACGTACCTGCTGACGAAGCAACGGAATCAAAACGTCTCCTACAATAAGATTATCTCCGTCTGAATTAGAATCAAACAGCTCAAACATTACTTTAACTTCATAATCTTTATCAAGTTCGTTAAGCATTCTGTTTGCTTCCTTGAAAAGCTGCATAGCTTCGGCCGCCTTTGTACGATCTTCCTCCGGAAAGCTGGCTAGCCATTGTGCACGGCAGGCATCGCATCCGTGAATATCTGATATTTGACCGAACTGTGCTCCCAATCTCCAAGCGTGGAAAAAGTAAAGCCAGTCAATATACTCTACAAGCTCATGAATTTTATATGAAGTTACCATAGTTTATCTGAATCTAAGTTCTTGTCCGCGATATGAATTATCTAATTGTCCGTCAGAGTATACAGTATGTCCATTGACGAAAGTACGTTCTACTTTGTGATTGAACTTAAAATTTTCCAATGGACTCCAGCCACATTTGCTGAGAATCTTATCATTTGTAAGTTTCCATTCTGATTTAGGGTTTACAATTACCAGGTCGGCCTGGTAGCCTTCGCGAATATATCCACGATTATGTATCTGGAAAAGTTCTGCCGGAGCATGACACATTTTTTGCACAACCTGTTCCTTTGTGAAAATTTGAGGTTTAGCAAACTCGAGCATAGAGATCAATGAAACCTGAATCATAGGCATTCCCGAAGTTGCACGTAAGGCACCACCTTCTTTATCACTTAGTAAATGCGGTGCATGGTCTGTTGCAATTACGTCAATGCGATTTTCTGTGATGGCATTTAATAATACTGCTCTGTCAATTACTGTTTTAATTGCCGGGTTGCATTTAATACGTGTACCTAACTTCTTGTACCATGTATCGTCGAAAATAAGATGGGAAACGCAGACTTCTGCAGTAATTTTCTTCTCCTTGATCGGTACATCTTTAAACAGATCAAGTTCTTTGGCTGTAGAAATATGAAGAACATGTAGTCTTGCACCTGCCTTTTCAGCCAATTCAACTGCTAATGCTGAAGATGCATAACATGCTTCATTGCTTCTTATCATTGGATGATAAATAATATCGGGATCATCGCCGTACTTTTCTTTGGCAAGGCGGGTGTTCTGTGCAATAATTACAGGATCTTCGCAGTGAGCAGCAATCAGCAAATCGGTTCCGCCAAAGACTTTCATCAGACTTTCCTTGCGATCAACCAGCATATTTCCTGTACTCGATCCCATAAAAAGTTTAACCCCGCACACACGGTGAGGATCTAACTGAGAAAGCAGATCGGAATTTGTATTTGTAGCACCGAAGTAAAAAGAGTAGTTAATTAAACTCTTTTCAGCTCCCAGCTGAAACTTAGCATTCAATGCATCAAGGTCCGTGGTTTGAGGCATTGTATTCGGCATATCCATAAATGAGGTAACGCCTCCTGCGGCAGCAGCCCGGCTTTCGCTTGTAATATCAGCCTTTTGTGTCAGTCCCGGTTCGCGGAAATGCACATGGTCATCGATAACTCCGGGGATAAGATATTTACCTTTTGCATCAATTATTTCGGTATACGTGTCTTCGGTTGTTACAGCTCCTTCTATAACTTTGGCTATTTTGTCATCTTCAATAATAACGGAGCCTGTAAAACTGCGCCCTTCGTTTATAATCGTGGCGTCTTTGATAAGTGTACGTTTCATTTCTTTTGAGGGTATTTACGGAAGAAACTATCAAGTTTTAATTGAAGAACTCCCATTACTGCTTCTCCGAATATTCCACTGTTCATTTTTGAAGAACCCAATTCACGGTTAATGAAAATAACAGGAACCTCTAATATATTGAAGCCAGACTTGTATGCCATGAATTTCATCTCGATCTGGAATGCATATCCTTTGAACTTTATTTTATCCAGTTCAATTGTTTCAAGTACTTCACGGCGATAGCATTTAAATCCGGCAGTGGTATCTGCAACCGGAATGCCTGTGATAAAACGAACATATTTTGATGCAAAGTATGACATAAGTACCCGTCCCATTGGCCAGTTCACCACGTTTACACCACTTACATAGCGTGAACCAATGGCTACATCTCCTCCCAGAACTGTACATGCATGATAGAGACGAGGTAAATCGTTAGGACTGTGAGAAAAATCGGCATCCATTTCAAAAACAAAATCGTATTTATTTTCTATAGCCCATTTAAAACCAGTGATGTATGCTGTACCAAGTCCAAGTTTTCCCTTACGCTCAATCATAAACAAACGTTCAGGGAACTCAAGTTGTAGTCGTTTCACGATAGAAGCTGTGCCGTCCGGTGAACCATCTTCAATGATTAGTATGTGAAATATTTTATCTAATCCGAAAACTGCGCGGATTATATTTTCAATGTTTTCCTTTTCATTATAGGTTGGAATAATAACGATACTGTCGGAGGCTTGCATATTTTTGTTGTATATTTAGTAAGACAAAAGTAGTTAATTTATTGTACCTGCAAAAGAGAACCATATTTTTTTAGTAATTTTGCAGGGAAGATTAAAATCTTTTCACCACAGTTGGCTTTTATTCCTTGTTTTTTGTTTGTTATTATATCTATATAACAGTTCCGATAAGGATAAAATTGCAGGTTTATTCATATTCTGAGGTGAAAAAACAGATTGTTTTTATGAATATATCAGAATTGCAAAGCTTATATGCCAAGCATCCCGGGATTGGGGCTACGGCAAAGCTGCTTGAAGAATCCTCGGTAACGAAGATTTTTCTGGGGGGGCTTTGTGCCTCTTCTGCAGCTCTTATTTTTTCCACTCTTCTTAAAAGTAGCAAAAAGTCGTTTGTTTTTATTTTAGGTGACCTTGAGGAAGCAGGATATTTTTATCATGATCTTACTCAGATAAACGGGGCAGATAAAATTTTGTTCTTTCCGTCATCTTATCGTAGAGCAATAAAGTACGGACAAAAAGATGCTGCCAATGAGATTCTACGTACAGAAGTACTAAGCCGTTTGCAAAAAACGGAAGAACCTTTGTGTGTAGTGACTTATCCGGATGCGCTGGCCGAAAAGGTTGTTTCGCGTGATGAACTCACCGATAAGACATTAAAATTGCAGGTTGGCGAACATGTTGATACAGGATTCATAACAGAAGTTCTTTATAATTACGGCTTTGAACGGGTGGATTATGTTTACGAACCCGGGCAATATGCTGTGCGTGGAAGTATTATTGATGTGTTCTCTTTTTCATCAGAATATCCATATCGTATAGATTTCTTTGGTGATGAAGTAGAAAGTATCAGAAGCTTTGAAGTTGATACTCAGTTATCCAAAGAAAAAAAGGCTAATATTTCGATTGTGCCCGAACTTACAAAAGGGGTAGGCGAGGAAGTCTCTTTCCTGGACTTTATTCCGGAGGAGACAATTCTTGGAACCAAAGATTTCTTGTGGTTACGTGAACGAATTCAGGCTGTACATGATGAGGCTCTTTCTCCACAGGCTATCATTGCACAGGAACAAGATGGACAGGAATATGTAAATCTGGAGCAAAAGCTGATTGATGGTTCTGAATTTACTGTCCGTGCTTTGGATTTTCATCGCATTGAGTTTGGTAATAAACCAACCGGAACTCCTGAGGCAAAGGTGGATTTTGATTTCTCCGCTCAGCCAATCTTTCATAAGAACTTTGATTTAGTAAGTGGTTCGCTGAAGAGTTATCTGGAGCAGAACTATCAGATTTATATATTGTCGGACAGTGCAAAGCAAACAGATCGTATCAAGGCTATTTTTGATGACCGAAACGATCATATTCCTTTTATAGCAGTTGATAAAACTATTCACGAGGGATTTGTTGATAATACGTTGCGCTGTTGTTTCTTTACTGATCATCAGATATTTGATCGTTTCCATAAGTATAACTTAAAGAGTGATAATGCCAGAAGTGGTAAGGTGGCTCTTACTTTGAAGGAGTTAAACCAGTTCCAGGTTGGCGATTACGTTGTACATACCGACCATGGAGTGGGTAAATTTGCCGGATTAATTCGGATTCCAAATGGAAATACTTCTCAGGAAGTAATTAAGTTGGTTTATCAGAACGAGGATGTGGTCTTTGTCAGTATCCATTCTTTGCATAAGGTTTCTAAATATAAAGGTAAGGAAGGGGAACCTCCCCGCTTAAACAAGCTGGGAACCGGTGCATGGGAAAAGCTAAAGGATAGAACCAAAACCAAAATAAAGGATATTGCCCGTGATCTGATTAAACTTTATTCTCAACGAAAAGATGAAAAGGGCTTTAGTTTCAGTCCCGATTCATTCCTGCAACACGAACTTGAAGCTTCATTTATTTATGAAGATACACCCGATCAGCTGAAAACTACACAAGACGTGAAGTCGGATATGGAGCGTGAAATGCCTATGGATCGTTTGGTATGCGGGGATGTTGGTTTTGGAAAAACAGAGATTGCTGTTCGCGCTGCATTTAAAGCTGCTACGGACAATAAGCAAGTAGCGGTTTTGGTGCCGACTACCGTTTTGGCTTTGCAACATTACAAAACCTTCAGTGAACGGTTAAAGGATTTCCCTTGCAGAGTAGACTATCTGAGTCGTGCCCGGAAACCGAATGAAGTGAAAAATATACTGAACGACCTCAAAGAAGGAAAGATAGGCGTACTGATTGGCACGCACAAAATTATTGGTAAACAGATAAAGTTTAAAGATCTTGGATTGCTCATTGTTGACGAAGAACAAAAGTTCGGTGTGTCTGTGAAGGAGAAACTCCGACAATTAAAGGTAAATGTGGATACGCTGACTATGACGGCAACGCCTATTCCTAGAACTTTGCAGTTCTCATTGATGGGTGCCCGCGATCTTTCGGTTATCAGTACTCCACCGCCTAACCGATACCCTATACAGACAGAAGTTCACACTTTCAATGAAGATATTATTGGTGAGGCAATTAATTTCGAAATGAGCCGAAATGGTCAGGTATTCCTCGTGAATAACCGTATTCAGAATATCTATGAACTGGAAGGGCTCATTCATCGCTTGGTTCCGGATGCCCGCATTTGCGTGGGACATGGACAGATGGAGCCTGAAAAGCTGGAAAAGATAATCCTTGATTTTATTAATTACGACTATGATATATTGATAGCAACTTCAATTATTGAAAGTGGTATTGATATCCCTAATGTAAACACCATTATCATTAATAATGCACAGAACTTCGGCTTGAGTGATCTTCACCAGCTGCGTGGTCGTGTGGGACGAGGAAACAAAAAGGCATTTTGTTACTTGCTGGCGCCACCGCTTAGTAGTCTGACTACCGAAGCAAAGCGCCGATTGCAAGCTATTGAAAACTTTAGTGATCTTGGCAGTGGTATTCATATTGCCATGCAGGATCTTGATATTCGTGGTGCCGGAAATATGTTGGGTGCTGAGCAAAGCGGTTTCATTGCCGATTTAGGATATGAAACCTATCAAAAGATTCTGAATGAGGCTGTGCATGAGTTGAAGACGGATGAGTTTGCGGAACTTTATGCTGAGGAGCTTGCTGTTGGAGAAGAAAAGATAAGCGGAGAGGGCTTTGTGCAGGAATGTATGGTAGAAAGCGATTTGGAATTACTTTTCCCGGACGAATATATTCCTAGCAGTAGCGAAAGAATGTTGCTATACCGTGAGCTTGACAGTATGGAAACAGATCAGGAAGTGCTGGATTTCCAACATCGCCTGGAAGATCGTTTTGGTAAAATACCAAAAGAAGGGCTCGAACTGATGCGTATTGTTCGTCTTCGCCGTTTTGCAAAGAAGCTGGGAGTAGAAAAAGTATTCCTGAAAGCTGGAAAAATGACGCTTTTCTTTGTCAGCAACCCCGATTCGCCATACTATCAATCGGAAGCTTTCGATAAGGTGATTACTTACTTGCAGAAATATTCCCGTAATTGTCAGTTGCGTGAGCAGCATAACCGCAGAAGCATGATTATAAAGAACATTGATGATGTAGAAACGGCTGCCGGCATTCTTAGCGAGATGTATGTTATGTAAAGCTTGAAAATAAAAAATAATCGGGGGAGATATTCATTATTTCCCCTGTCTCTTTTAGAAATATACACTGCGAATTACCGATTTTATTGCTGAAATGGTGAGGGATGACACTAAAAGTAAGTGATTGGTGATGGTTGAAAATGCTACCATCACCATGTAATACTTTGAAATTGATAATGTTATAAGAAAAAGTGAGGGAGTGATGGATGAAATTTATTTGTTCGCAGAATCTTGTAATAATGCGAAGTAAAAGCACTCTTCCAATACTTCTAAACGAAACTAAAGTGGGCTGCACATATACATGCAGAGCTGTAACATGCCCTCTTCTAGATCTTTAAACGAAACCGTAAAAGTTGAACGGTTATTCACCAATCATTTTTATTCCTTCGCCAATGATTTTCATTCCTCCGTCAATGAATTTAATTTATTGGTGAATGACTGATAGAATGCAACCATTCATTATTTTCCGTATAACTTGTCAATCAAATCTTTTCGCCCTAATTTTCTCAGTTCATTAATAATCTGATTTTTATATTCGCGCTGATACCAGAAGAAGAACTGGCGTTGGGCTAATTTTTCTTTCGGATTATGGGCTGTGAAAATAGGTTCCAAAGTGTACGGATGATATCCGGTATAATAAGCTTCGGTAGAAACAGTCATAGGAGTAGGAGTAAAGTCCTGCACCTGCTCCAAATGGAAATCCAGATTCTTAGTAATAACTGCAAGTTCAGCCATATCCTCTTCCTTACATCCCGGGTGTGATGATATGAAATATGGAATCAGCTGCTGTTTCATGTTAAGTTCCTTATTCAATTTATCGAAGGTTCTCTTGAATTGCTGAAACTGTGAGAACGAAGGCTTACGCATAAAGTTGAGCACTTTATCGGAAGTATGTTCCGGAGCCACCTTGAGACGTCCGCTAACATGTTTGGCAATCAATTCGCGGGTATACTCAACTGTAGAACGGTTTATTTCCGGATCTTTACTATCGTACTGTAATAAGTCATAACGTACTCCGCTACCGATAAATGATTTCTTTATCCCTTTAATTGCATCTACCGAATGATAAATATCAAGGAGCGGACGATGATCTGTATTTAAGTTAGGACACACTTTGGGATGAATGCATGAAGGACGCTTGCACTTTCTGCAAATCTTAAGATCCTTTCCACCCATGCGATACATATTAGCCGATGGTCCGCCAAGATCACTAAGATATCCTTTGAAATCTGGCTGATCTACAATCTGTTTTACTTCCTTTAAAATAGAGTCTTTACTGCGTGAAACAATAAACTTTCCCTGATGAGCAGAAATGGTACAGAAAGCACATCCGCCAAAACATCCCCGATGGATATTAACAGAAAATTTAATCATATCAAAAGCCGGAATTCTTTTCCCTTTATATTTTGGATGAGGAAGGCGGGTATATGGTAAATCAAAAGATCGGTCCAGCTCAGCTTCCGTCATAGGCGGGTAGGGTGGATTAACGACTACCACTTTATCATCAACAGATTGCAGTATGCGTGATGCTTCCATCTTATTGCTTTCTTCTTCAATATGGCGAAAGTTTTCCGCTTGCTTCTTTTTATCTTTCAGACACTCTTCGTGAGAATGGAGGTAAATATCGTTTTCTTTTTCTCCTTTTGGGGTATCACCTTTTGATGTAATGTATACCGTTTGTGGAATCTCTGTTATTTTATGAAACGGGATATCTTTCTGCATTTGCCGACAAAGCTCAGTAATAGGTTTTTCACCCATTCCATATATCAAAATATCAGCACCAGAGTCTATTAAGATACTTTTATGTAGTTTATCCTGCCAGTAATCATAATGAGTAAGCCTGCGCATGGAAGCTTCAATTCCTCCCAATACAACAGGTACATCAGGATATAGTTTTTTTAGAATTTGAGTATAGACAATAGTTGGATAGTCGGGGCGCATATCAGCACGGCCGTCGGGAGTATAAGCATCATCCGATCTCAGTCGGCGGTTGGCTGTGTAATGATTTACCATCGAGTCCATGCAACCAGGGGCGATACCAAAGAATAGACGAGGACGTCCCAGTTTTTTAAAATCCCGAAGATCATCACGCCAGTTGGGCTGAGGAATAATTGCTACCTTAAGCCCATCAGCTTCAAGAATACGTCCGATAACTGCCGCTCCGAATGAAGGATGGTCAATGTAAGCATCCCCGGAAAAAAGGATTACGTCTACTTCATTCCATCCACGTAGCTCCACTTCTTTCTTAGTGGTAGGCAGCCAATCTGTTAATCTGTACTCTTTCATGGCAGCAAAGATACGGATTTTACCTTAAAATAATTGTATATTCAGGTTAAATGACTGGAATATGAATGTGTAATGAAGTAGACGTAATTATTACTCTTCTACAGTTTCTTCTATAATTTCAGCAGGATATTTAGCGTCCCATTCTTTATAAAGATTGATTAATTGTTGCAGTCCGAATGCTTTCATGTTATTGTGATAGATAATATCTATACACAAATCCAGTAAATCTTTGCAGTCATCTTCCTGAGAAGCTATCAATGAACGAATATTCATTTTTAATTTTTCAAGATCTTGTTCTTCTACTACACCAGTGCTGCTTATTAAGTGCTGGAAAAGCATAAATTTACGAATGGTTTGCAGGTTTTCCTCCGAAATTTCCATCGTTCTGGTACCTGACGTGTTTGCTTGTATTGTGTACATGGTATTTTAGTTTTTAGGTTTATACTACTCACAAAGATATAAATTATAATGAAATTCCACCTATCTTCCATTTAAAAACTGAAGTATTCCTGCCATGATTTCTGCCCGATGAGCATCTGTATCGATCGTTTCAAAAGGGAATCCCATGATAAACGTCCGATAATCACCTTTATAGGCAGTACCTGCACTTCTGTTTTCATCTACATATTTAAATACCGGAAAAGCATTTGATACCGGAACAATACAATCGGGTGATGGAACCGAGTAAATTTTTTCATTCATTTCTCTTGGTATTGTAAATGTACGTCCCAGTCCAAAGATATTTCCGGATATTCTGTTTTGCACGCTGCTTTCGAAGCTGTATTTAAGTACGTCTTCTGTGAAACTTCTGTCTTCGTTTGAACTCATATCGCTACCAACGTAGGAACCGCTCACCATAACATTACCTCCTTTATGGCAGTACCGGGTAATAAGCTCTTTCAATTTAGGAGTGAAAGTCTTATATCTCTTATTTATTAACTTAATAGTAGTGGAATCTTCTTTTTGCAATCCTAGAATATAATCAACAATTTTATAGTCGTTTAGCTTTATCTGGCCACTTTCTACCGCTTCGTTACTGCATGAAACAAATGAAAATCCAGGAGTAGCCTGTATCGCTTTTCCATGTATAAAAGCATAATCGAATGTGTTTCCCGCAATTTTTAATCCTTCAAGCTCACTGTTGCTGTAACCTAATCCTCCTTGGGTTTCTTTACCCGCATTCTTACGATCAAACCCAGTTTGATATCCACAGTATGAAATATTGTATTTGTAAGACACTCCCGGATCTTTTCTAAGGTCGAACCCTGCAGAATCGGGATTGTTTACTATAGCTGGACCGCTTATTCTATCGAATCCATTGATAATCAGAACTCTTTCTTTTTCTTTTTTAGCTTTGTAGGCGGAAAGAATTTCGGAAGGAAAACTTTCACCTCCTTTATTTACTGCGGTTACCTTAAAACTATAGATCAATTCAGGCTCAATTTTAGCAGTATATGATGTTCCTTCTACAACCACACCATTGTCGAATCCGAAATTACCTATGCGGGTATAAACAATATAACTATGTGGTTTTGCTGATGATTCGAGAGGATCTTCCACGGGCTTCCATGAAAGATTTACTGTATTCTTCTTTTTTCCGAACTTTATAGCAAAATGACTTATGGGTAGGGGTTGCACTATACATTCTTCATCGTGTTGCGAAGTTACAAACCGAAGAATTGATTTATAAATTGAGCGTCCAACTGCAAATTTAAAGTTCGGATCGTGTCCGAATGTCATATCAGTAAAGTTTTGATGAGATAGAAATTCAAGTATTGCAGAAGGCACAGCCGGAAGTCTGGTTTCGCTGTAATTTTTATCCCACATTCCTCTGCGGTTCCACTGAATGTCGAACTGTGAATTTATGTCCGACTTTAGCTGAGTAATCATTATATCAGTCAGATCTCTTGATGCATAACGAGAAATACCCGAATGCAATTTGCTATCATTAAAATCTGTTGTGTATACTCCAAGAGAGCCAATGGTTGTGCCATTAGAAGTATATCCGGCATCACTGTGTAATGCCATTGTTATTTCAAAAGGAATTCCAGCTCCTTTTTCTTTTGGATTATAAACCGAACCACCTGATAAGTAATTAATCATCCGTGAACGTGTGTTTATATCATCGGCATAATCATTTATTCGTTTTTCGTCTCCATAAACAGAATAAGGCATTCCTGCCCACTGTGCATTATATCTGGCTCCTTCCAGGTAGCGAGGTAATCCGCTTAATGTTCCTCCACGAGAAATATTACCCATACCACCACCAAAGCGGACAGCATCTGCGCAAACAACCCCTTTTTCTTTACTTTCATTACTTAAAATAACCATTCCATAGTCGTTAGATCCTTTATCAAAGGAGAAAGTGCCAAGATAAACCCATGTTCCTCCGCCTATCTTCTGGTTTACAGTAAATTCAGTTGCTCCACCTTTATGGATTACAGTATATTTTGCGTTCGAAACACTTTCCGGTAAAGTCTGATATGATACATAAACTGCATACTCTCCCTCTTCAGGAATATTAGGAACCCATTCAGCAAAAGCTTTGTTCTTTTTGTTTTCTGTTTTTATATAACGAATAGTTCCATCTTTAAATGGATTTTCTCCATCCTGATAACTGTTTTTTCTTTGTGCAAATCCAGCAATATCGCTTGTGTTCCAGTATGCCTTTCTATTCTTGACTTCAATGTATAATGATTCTGATTGCTTATTATCATTGTCAACTATAACCTCATTTTTCTGAATATCTCTTTCACGAGGTGTAAAAACATTAGCCCCTGCATTTTCCAGCATGGGTATTAGATATGGAATTACTATTGACTGAGTAAACAAATCTTCGGAAGTACAAAACAGTCGTGGACGTTGCCATAGCCATTTACCATCTCCGGAACCATTTTTACTGCTGTTTCCTTTCCCGGCTCCATTTCCATCCCCATTAATAGTTTCATTTCCGTTTCCGTTTTTGAAATATTTTCCGTGACTTTGCCAAAGCGCAATATGTCTGTTCTGTAATCCTCTTGAAATATCAATAGGGTGCGAGATGTTATTTACCCAGGGAGTTCCTTTGTAATCAATATCTCCCGACAAACGAGATTTGTCTTTCTTTCTTTTTCTGTAAATGTTAGGAACCAGTTCTTCGATGGGTTTACCATCACTGTAAACTGTTGTCTTAAAATAGCATACAGGGCCAGGGAGGATCTGTGAAATATGGCGATAAATACCTTCAACTATTTCAGGAAGAAACGGTTGATAAGCAAAACTTTCCGAAGCATATATATCCAGTTTCTTGGCATCATAGTCTATCTTAAAGCTGCTTAAATTAGTTTTTCCAATTTGTGCCGTTGAACAAGTGTAATTCTCAAAAAAGTTTTTTAAACGTTCTTCTACGTTTTTGTCTATATCTTGTGCTGTGCCTTTTACCGCGAAAACGATTAAAAGGAGAAATAAAATGTACTTTTTCTTCATCTTTCGTGATTTTATACACAAAAGTACATTTTTAAATAAAGAGAATCCACGGATTGTTACAGAATTTATTGCTAATCTGTGTTAATCCGTGGATTCTTTAATTTATTAATGAAGTTATAGAGGTAAATATTCTACAAAAGCTTCGATTGCTTCATAGGATGCTAATCCTAAACTATCGTATAATGCTGCAGTTCCGCGGTTACGATCTTCAGAACGTTGCCAGAATAAACGTTCGTCATTACCAAGGAATGGCGCACCTTCCATTTGTGACTGATGTTTCAAAATAGTATTTCTCTTCAGTCTCAATTCTTCTGGAGAAATTGGAACAGCCATTTCAATGTGTTCAATTTCCCATTCTGCCCATGCACCGCGATACATCCATATACGGCATTCTTTCATCCATTTCTCACTTTTTTCCAAATCAATAGCAGCAAGAACAGCATCAGTACAAACACGGTGAGTGCCGTGTGGGTCTGCCAAGTCACCTGCCACAAAAATCTGATGAGGTTTTACTTCCTGAAGTAGTGCACGTACTATTTCAACATCTTTTTCAGAAATAGGAGATTTCTGAATTTTTCCTGTTTCATAAAAAGGAAGGTCAAGGAAATGAACATGGTCTGATTTGATACCTGCGTATGTACAAGCAGTACGTGCTTCTCCTCTACGAATTAATCCTTTAAGACGAAGCATGTCTGCATTATCAAAGTCACCTTCTTTTTTGCTATTGATAAATGTTCTTATCTCTTTGTATTTCTTATCAATAATATCACTATTGGCATCAAAGATCTGATTGAATCCGTTAATGAAATGCATGAATCTAACAACTTCTTCATCACCAACTGCAATATTTCCAGATGTTTGATAAGCAACATGTACATCGTGCTTTTGTTCAACAAGGCGTCTTACGGTACCTCCCATAGAAATTACATCATCATCCGGGTGAGGAGAAAATACAACTACACGTTTAGGATATGGTTTTGCACGTTCCGGACGGTATGTATCGTCGGCATTTGGCTTTCCACCTGGCCATCCTGTAATAGTATGCTGTAAATCATTAAATATCTTTATGTTAACATTGTATGCAGAGCCGAAAAGTGCTAATAACTCGCTAAGTCCATTTTCGTTATAGTCCTTGTTTGTTAACTTAAGAATAGGTTTTTTAGTCAACATACAAAGCCATACAATTGCACTACGGATTAGTTTATCGTTCCATTCGCAAGAAGTAACCAACCAAGGGCGCTGTATACGAGTAAGATTTGATGCAGCAGAAAGATCAATTGCAACGCGTATATTGTTGTGCATTTGTAAGTATGATGCTGGAATTGTATCAGATACTTTGCCTTCTACTGTCTCTTTTATCATTTGAGCCTTATCATCTCCCCATGCCATCAGGAATATTTTCTTTGCAGCAAGTATGGTTGAAATACCCATTGTAATAGAACTGATAGGTACATTTTCTGTTCCACCAAATAACTTGGCAGCATCGTTGCGTGATGTATTGTCTAATAAAATCAGACGTGTATTTGAATTTGCCTGTGATCCAGGTTCGTTAAAACCAATATTTCCTACGCGACCAATACCTAGTAATAAAATATCAATTCCACCAAAGCTTTCAATTCTTTGTTCGTACAAACGACAATGTTCAAAAATTGTATCTTTAGGAATTGTACCGTCAGGACTAAATATATTTTGTTTATTAATATCTACCAGATCTAAAAACATTGTTTGCAGTGTCTTTAGATTGCTGTTTACGGCATCAGGTGCTAATGGATAATATTCATAGAGAGTAAATACAATAACATTGCGAAAACTAAGAGCTTCTTCGCGATGCATACGAACCAATTCATCGAATACAGAACGTGGAGAATTTCCACCAGGAAGAGCCATAACGCAGAAACGTCCAGCCTTTTGCTTTTCCCTGATGGTAAAGGCTATTTCTGTAGCTATTTGATGAGCACCTTCATCTACTGATTCATAAATATCGGTAGGGATTTTTTCAAAACGAGTTAGAACAGAACGTTCAAATGCATTTTCAGGTTTGTAGTATTTTGTTGAAACCCGATTTAGTGTGATTTGTGAACTTAGATTAGTCTTCATAATACTTTTTATTATTACGATTAGATTTTTTTATCAGAATCACAAAGATATATATTTCTTCTTATTTAATCTATATTTTATCGGAAATAATATATAATTAATAAAAAAATTTATTATTAAAGTAGAGAGCAAGAAAAAGAAATATATTAAGTTACTATTATAAAGAGAAGAAATCTGCATCGCGCCAGGCTGGAAATTTAGTTCGAAAAGATCGGAGGGCGTCTATCTCAAGGTTGACGGTACGTATACCTTCTTCGTTTTTAGTGAAGTTAACAAGATTTTCTCCTCTCATATTGTAAAGAGCAGATCCTCCATTATACGAAATTCCCATAGCATCATTCCCTGTGCGATTTACACCACATACATAGCTTTGATTTTCAATAGCACGTGCACATAATAATGTATCCCAGACACGACTACGGCTAGCAGGCCAGTTAGCTACATAAATAAGAAGATCATATTCATTGATTACATTTCTCGACCATACAGGAAAACGTAAATCATAACAGATTAGCAAGCATATTTTCCATCCCTGCCAATTGAAAATACAGCGTTTATTTCCAGCTGAGAAATGTTTGGGTTCATTGCCCATTCTAAATAGATGACGTTTGTCATAGAAGTACTCTTCATTATTGGGAGCCAGAAAAAAAGCTCTATTGTAATATGCTTCATTTTCTGAACAAATATAACTCCCTACAAGAGCCAAATTATATTTTGTGGCCCATTTCCTCAGAGTGGAAATGGTATTTTCATTAATCGTTTCAGCAAAAAGATGGCTTTGCATAGTAAAACCGGTCGAAAACATTTCTGGTAACACCACAATATCAGTCTTTCCGCTTAATGCCTGAAGTTTTATTTCAAGTCTGCGAAGATTCTCTTGTATGTTTTCCCACTCTATGTCTATCTGTGCCAGTGAAATACGCAAAGCCGTCTTCATTAAATTTGTATTTTATAAACCAGTAGCAAAATTTTCTGGATTTTTTCCTTTAAATAGATTATAATATAGCTTTATCTCACGCATATCTTTTTCAATATCTCCAGAAGGAATAACCACTTTTTCTGCTGTAATTGTTTTAGTAGGATAGTCAATTGCTACTAATACAATAGGAATATTTGCTTTCAGTGCAATATAATAAAAACCTTTTTTCCAATTTGGGTTTCTTGATCGAGTAGCTTCCGGAGTGATAGCTAAACTAAATTTTTGGCTGCTTTCTATTATATCTGCCACTTGTTCAACCATAGAATTTTTTCTTCCGCGATCTACAGGAATACCTCCCATACCTTTTAAAATGCTACCCAAAGGAAAGAAAAACCATTCTTTTTTCATCATAAAACCTGTTTCTCTTCCAATAGATGCATAAAATAATTTGCCGATAATAAAATCCCAGTTACTAGTGTGTGGTGCAGCACAAATAATTTGTTTATCGAAATCTTCTACATTAACCACAGATTTCCATCCCAATAACTTGTGATAGATGAAACTACAAATTGCTTTCTTCATTCTTTTGTTGTTGTCCTTGTATTTTTAGTTAAGCGCACCAATTTTATCAACTATAGCTTTAATGCTTGCGTTCAAATCTTCATGGTATTTTTTGTAGAATTGCTTAACTTGTCCAGGTTGAGTATGACTAAGACGACTAATGAATTCCTGCTGCATTTCAAGGACATCAGCCATTAATTCGTCAGCTTTTGCTTTATCTGTTCCAGGAACGAATAAGCTGTTGATCATACACTCTGTAAATAATTCACCGGCAATATAGTTTACTTGTTTTTTTAAGTTTCTTCTGCTTGACATAATCTTTCTATTTTAAGTTATTACTAATATGTAAATTGTGGTAAAGATAAAGACTTTTTCTGAAGTTCTGAATTGTTTCTATTAAAAAATATTATAGTAGAAAAAGTATATCAATAATATGAAATTTTTAATGTTTGTACTGTAACTTTTGATAAATAGTTGTTATTAAATGTAGTAGTTTTAATCTATGCAACCTTTATTCATCTTGCATTAGTTTAAAATTATGAGATTTGTTACATGAACTTTATATTATAATATTGATTTTTGAAAAATTTAGTTTTAAGCTGGAATAGTTTTTATAATTCAGAAAAAAAAGCGAAATTTGCGACGCTTATTAATAAAAGCCTAACACACTTTAAACAAATATAGAAAAAATGACTAAAAGCGCATTACAAATTGCCAGAGCAGCTTACCAACCAAAGTTGCCTAAAGCATTGCGTGGAGCAGTAAAAGCTAGTGAGGGTGAACCTACACAGTCTGTTGCTGACCAGCATGCAATCAAAGAATTGTTCCCAAATACTTATGGGATGCCTATCGTGAAATTTGTTGAATCAGACCAAAAAGTCGAATATCCTGCGATAAATGTAGGGGTTATTCTTTCCGGTGGTCAGGCTCCTGGTGGTCATAATGTAATTTCTGGTATTTTTGACGGAGTAAAGAAGTTAAATCCAGATAGCAAACTTTATGGCTTTATTTTAGGTCCTGGTGGACTGGTTGATCACAATTATATGGAATTAACTGCAGATATTATTGATGAATATCGTAATACTGGTGGTTTTGATATGATTGGTTCTGGCCGTACAAAACTTGAAACTGCAGAGCAATTTGAAAAAGGTTTGAAAATTATTCGTGAACTTGGTATCAAAGCTATCGTTATTATTGGTGGTGATGATTCAAATACAAATGCTTGTGTTTTGGCAGAATATTATGCTGCAAAAAAATACGGAGTACAGGTAATCGGATGTCCAAAAACAATTGATGGTGACTTGAAAAATGAAATGATCGAAACGTCTTTTGGTTTTGATACAGCATGTAAAGTTTACTCAGAAGTTATTGGTAATATTCAAAGAGACTGTAACTCTGCACGTAAATACTGGCACTTTATTAAGCTAATGGGACGTTCTGCTTCTCATATTGCTTTGGAATGTGCTTTGCAAGTTCAACCAAATGTTTGTATCGTTTCTGAAGAAGTAGAAGCAAAGAACATGTCACTTGATGACGTTGTTACTTATGTTGCTAATTCTGTAGCAGCTCGTGCAGCTCAAGGTAAAAACTTTGGTACAGTATTAATTCCTGAAGGTCTGATTGAATTTATACCTGCAATGAAAGCTTTGATTTCTGAATTGAATGATTTCTTGGCAAGCAATGCAGAAGAGTTCTCTCATATAAAGAAGTCTCACCAACGCGATTATATCATCTCTAAATTATCTAAGGTTAATGCTGAAATATATGCAAGTCTTCCAGAAGGAGTTGCTCGTCAGCTTACATTAGATCGTGACCCTCACGGAAATGTTCAGGTTTCATTGATTGAAACTGAAAAATTACTTGCTGAGATGGTTGGTAATAAACTTGCTGAATGGAAAGAACAAGGTAAATTTGTAGGTAAATTTGCTTCTCAAGTTCACTTCTTTGGATATGAAGGTCGTTGTGCTGCTCCTTCGAATTACGATGCTGATTATTGTTATTCTTTAGGTTATGCTGCTTCAGCATTGATCGCTAACGGTAAAACAGGCTATATGTCTTCAATTCGTAATACAACAGCTCCTGCTGATCAATGGATTGCCGGAGGTGTGCCTATTACTATGATGATGAATATGGAAAAACGTCATGGTGAAATGAAGCCTGTAATCCAGAAGGCTCTTGTGAAACTTGATGGAAAACCATTCCAGGCATTTGCTGCAAAACGTGATGAATGGGCTATTAATACAGATTATGTATATCCAGGTCCTATTCAATATTTTGGTCCAACAGAAGTTTGCGATCAACCAACTAAAACGTTGCAACTAGAGCAAAGTAAATAAATAACTGCTAATATTTTATATTAGCTTTATTAAATTCACCACAAATTACTCAGATTGTATCAACTTATATATAGAAATATTTATATTTGCTTTATCTGAGGGATTTGTGGTGAAATATTTTATATGAATTAGATATTTTCAACTGAATTAATGAACAAAGCTCCCATACTAGCAGCTAACGGCCAGCGAAAACCGCGAAAAAAAGTCTCTGTAAAAAAGAAACCAGCTTCATCGCGAAAAAGAAATGGTCGTAAAAACATTGGTGCATCGTGGTATTTACCTCGTTGGGCTGTTCGTGTGCTTGCTTTTCTACTTATTATATTTTTTTCAGCTCTTTTCTATTGGTTTTTTATCCGTCCATATTCATATAGATGGAAATCATGTTCCGGTGATAAAGAATATGGTGTATGTATGCCTTCTGGCTTTGAAGTTCATGGAATTGATATATCTCACTATCAGGGAAATATTAACTGGGAAGAGCTTGTTGAATATCAGTCACCAGACTATCCTTTGCAGTTTGTGTTTGTTAAAGCTACAGAAGGAGGCGATTTAGGAGATGATGCTTTTCAGAAAAACTTTGATTCAGCTCGTAAATACGGATTTATTCGCGGAGCTTATCATTTCTTTAACCCAGGAGCACCTGCAGCAAAGCAGGCTCAGTTCTTTATAAATACCGTAAAACTTGACAGTGCAGATCTTCCACCTGTATTGGATGTAGAAAAAAAAGGAATAAGGAGTAAAGAAAGTCTTGTGAAAGCTATAAAACTTTGGCTAGACATTGTAGAAGCTCATTATGGGGTGAAACCTATTCTATATACATCTTATAAGTTCAAAACCAACTATTTGAATGATTCCATCTTTAATTCGTATCCTTACTGGATAGCTCATTATTATGTGGATTCTGTAGAATATAAAGGTAAGTGGAAATTCTGGCAACACACAGATGTAGGCACTGTTCCGGGAGTGGAAGAAAGCGTAGATCTTAATATTTTTAATGGAACAATTGATGAGTTAAAAGCCATGACTATTAAAAGAAAAATTTCAACCAAGACGCAATAATACTAGATGATATTCGTTTTTATAGTAAATCTAAAACTATATAAGACTAATAAAATTGCAGTATGTTGAAAGAAATATTTAAAATAGCAGGTCAGATGATTCTATATATCCTGATATTAGTTGCGTTGGTTTTTATTTTTTATCCCGAAAATTCCAAAGATAAAAAAACAACAGTTCAAGATTCAGAATTATCTATTTCAAAGCTTCTTCGGTAGTGTTAGCTCTTTATGAATTTAACTACAGCCCAATTATTCTTCTCTTTGTAATACATGTAATTAAGACCCAGACTTTCAGCCTTTTCTTTAAGAATATCAATATCTGATACGTAAAAACCGCTCATGAATATTTCAGAACCTTTGTGCATGCATGCAGTATAAAAGCTCATATCATTTAATAAAATATTCCGGTTTATATTTGCTATTACTATATCGAAAGATTCTCTTCCTTCAAGTGAGGTTGCATCACCTAATTCAACAGATATATTCTCAATGTTATTCAAAAGAATGTTTTCTTTTGAGTTCTCAACACACCATGTGTCAATGTCAATTGCGGTAATTGGCTTTGCACCTCTCATAGCAGCAAGTATTGCCAAAATAGAAGTGCCGCATCCCATGTCAAGCAGAGATTTGTTTTGCAGTTCAGCATCCAGTAATTCCTCTAAAATAAGGCTTGTTGTTTCGTGATGTCCTGTTCCAAAAGCCATTTGAGGATTAATCAATATGTCATATTCAGCCTCAGGTACATCCTTGTGGAAGGTACTGTGAATTGCGCATCTGTTGCCAATCACAATAGGTTGGAAGAAATTTTTTTCCCATTCTTCGTTCCAGTCTTTGTCTTCCATTAATTCGGCCTTATATGAGATAGAAACATTATCCAAAGGTATATTTTCAATAACCTCTTTTAATGTACTTTCGTTGTAGATTGGTTGTTGAATATAGCCTTTAATGCCATCGGTGTTTTCAATAAAACTTTCAAAACCAATTTCTCCCAGACAAGCAGAAAGTACATCGTTTACAGTTTCTGTACAAGGGGTTGTTTTAAATGTAACTTCGAAATATCTCATAATATAACTTTTATTATTACTATTTATGGCACAAAGATAAGTAAAATAGGGAAATCCCTATTACTATTTGGGGAAAATCTTCTATTATTGATAAATCCCTTATTTATCTTTGTATTGGATTTAAAAGCGAAAGTTAATTTTTAAATTAAATTATCATGAAAAAGATTATAACGTTAATGCTAATCGCGCTTGGGTTATCGCCAGTGATGATGGCTCAAAGTTATGATGATCTTTACTACAATCCTAATAAGAAGGATACTTCGCTAAGGAAGGAAGAGAAGAAGCAAGTTAGCGAGAAAAAGCGCACGTATGTTTCTACTAATATGCCGGTTGTGGTGAAAGATCGTAAAGGAAATGTTCGTGATATTGACGAATATAACCGTCAATATAGCGCAAAAGAAAATAAGTTTGAAGTTCTAGACGATACACTATACGTTGAGGAAAAGGAATATCCTGAACGTGGAGAATGGGTAAACGGATTCCAAGGTACTGAGGATGATTATGAATATGCTCAAAGGATAATTCGTTTCCGCAATCCTCGTTATGCCGTTAGTATCAGTAGTCCTTATTACTGGGATATTGTTTATGGCTTGAACTCATGGGACTGGAATGTATATGTTGATGATTTCTATGCTTATGCATTCCCTACATATACAAACCGTTTGTGGTGGGATTGGCGCTATAATTCCTTCGGCTGGGGCTGGGGATCTTCATGGGGTTATCCTTATGGAGGTGGTTACTATGGTGGCTACTATTCTGGTTACTGGGGTGGCTATTACGGAAACTACTGGGGCGGCTATGGATATTGGGGACATCCTTATCATGGATGGGATGGACCATGGTATGGTGGTGGTTATGGTGGATACGGATTAAACCATGCCGGATATTATAATACACGCCGCTCAGATTTTGGAGATTCTCGTATGCGTGCTGGTTCTTCCAGTTATCGTACTTCATCTTACACTCGTGCTGGTGGCTTGCAAGATCGCACTTCTACTTATTCTCGTCGTTCTGGAAGTGGAAGGGTAGTTGGCACTCGCTCTGGTTCTGGTTATGAAACAGGAGTAAGCCGTCGTTCGGGTTATATTAGATCAGAATCAAGTTATAATGACCGCACAGATGGAACTTCAAGAAGAACCATTTACGCACGTCCTAGTTCAACACGTACTTATTCTGGAAGTAGTGAAGGTATAGAAAGAAGAAGTTCTTCTGACCGTCCATCAACTACAACAAGAAGTAGCTCATATAATCGTGGAAGCAGCAATGATGTAAGAAACTATTATAACGGAGGCAGTTCATCAGGTCGCTCATACGATAATAGTTCATCAACTCGTAGCTATTCACCAAGTAACAATAGTGGCAGCTCATATCGTAGCAGTGGTGGCAGTTCAAGTGGTGGTAGTTCACGCTCTAGCGGTGGCGGCAGTTCTAGCGGTGGAAGTTCCGGTGGTGGCAGCTCTCGCGCTGGTGGTGGCGGCGGTGGCGGTAGAAGGTAAGCCCTTTATTCCATAAGAGAGATGATAATAGGTATTCATTATAAAGAATAAAGAACAATACAATGAAAACAATAAATTTATTGAAAATGATTACGTGTGCCCTTTTGCTTAGTTCAGAAGTGGGTGCTCAGACAATATACGATGCAGCAAAGTTTTCAGGAAAAGACCTTAACGGTACAGCGCGTTTTGTAGGTATTGGTGGTGCTATGGGAGCACTGGGTGGTGATATCTCTACAATAAGCACAAATCCTGCCGGTATTGGTATTTACAGAAGTAATGATTTGATGACTACTTTTGGCTTCAATTATACTTCTTCCGAAAGCAATTATAAGGGAAATGTCATGAATTCTGATAAATATCGTGGTTCATTTGATAATATTGGTTTTGTTTATTCTTCTAAAATAGGTAATCAAACAGCCTTGAGATATGTGAACTTTGGATTTAATTACCATAAAGCAAAATCGTTTAATAGAGATTTCGCCATGGGGGGAGATTTGAGTTTCGACTATAACGGTAATGTCAGATGGGTTTCCCAAACAGATCAAATGGCTCTTCTGAGTCGTGGCCTAAATCAGAGTGATATGAAGCTTGATTATTTAGGTGTTAATTCATCAGAAGCAGGATGGTTATCAATTTTAGGATGGAACGGTTGCTTAATTCACCCGGATCCAACTACTACTTCAAATCAGTATATAGGATTCCCGGCCAATGATCCTTCTGGTAGTTATTCTTCAAGAGAAAGAGGAGGTATAGATGCTTATGATTTTAATTTAGCCTTCAATATTAGCAATCGCGTTTATTTAGGATTCACTCTTGGTGCTTATGATGTGAATTATACTAAGAATACAATGTATACAGAGAATTTTTTTTCTAGCATTAATCCTCTTGATAAAAATGGTAATGAGATTCCGTTTTTTCTTGAAGACACAAATTATAAATATTCTTTGGAGAGTTTCATGAAAACTACAGGTACAGGAGTTGATTTCAAAGCAGGTATTATAATCCGTCCCGTTGAAGAATCTCCGTTAAGAATTGGAGCAGCAATACATACACCAACTTTCTATAATTTAACGATGCATAGTAGTGCCATATTAACATCCAATGCAGATGTTGATACTCAAGGACATATTATTCCGGTTAAATCTTATTCATATGATACTTATAACGAAATAGGTGGTGATGCTATTACTGATTATCAGCTTACTACTCCCTGGAAATATAATTTAAGTTTAGGTTATACTATTGGAAGTAATGTAGCTCTTGGTGCTGAATATGAATATCAGGATTATTCTTCAGCAAAACTAAGTTATGGTGATGGCACAAGAATGAGTGACGAGAATAGCATGATGAAAGATTTCCTGAAAGGTGTAAGTACACTTCGTTTAGGTGCAGAAATTAAATTGGTACCCGAATTCTCAATCCGTGCAGGATATAACCATACAGGTGGAGCTTTCGCAAATGGTGCTTATAAAAGTCTGCCTTTAAATTCTGTTCGTACAGATACTGATTATTCAAATGAGAAATCTATTGATAACTATACCCTTGGTTTAGGATATAGAGCCGGTAGCTTTTATGCAGATATTGCTTATCAATATAGTGCGTATAAGGAAGATTTCTATCCATTCGATAATTTAGATTTAACTAAGACTTCTGTGAATAACGATAAACAACAAGTTCTTTTAACTTTAGGATTTAGATTTTAGGTAATTAGATAACTTGTCAGGATAACAAAATGAATCCTCTTCTGATACACTTTTTATATCAGAAGAGGATTTTTTATTTTATCACTTATCAGTCAAAAAAATAAACTCGATAGATTATATAAATCTTGTACAAAAGAAAACAATCTTCTGTACAGAACAATCTATTCTTTTGTACAGAAGAATGAATTCTTTTGTACAAGGAAATATAAAGATGAAAAGAGAGATTGAATAAGCTTTCCCATTAATATTCAATTTTATCCATATTCTTTGTCCACTCTTCAAAAGCTTTCAGGGCTTCTTCACGAAGCAGTGGTTCCGATTGTAGTTTCCTGTTAGCAGGTTTTAGTTCCAACTCATCATAAATGAATGAATCATCGAAGCCTATATCCTTTGCATCAGTCTTTGTATTAGCGTAATACATCTTATCCAGCCGGGCCCAATAAATTGCTCCAAAGCACATGGGACAAGGTTCGCAGGAAGTATAAATTTCACAACCACTCAGATTGAATGTTCCTAATACCTTCCCAGCAGCACGAATAGCACTAATTTCTGCATGCGCAGTAGGATCGCACGAACTTGTAACCCGGTTTACACCAGTGGCAATGATTTCTCCGTCTTTCACAATAACGGCACCAAACGGTCCTCCGCCTTTTGCCACATTCTCTATTGAAAGTGCAATGGCCTTTCGCATGAATTCTTCTTTATTCATAACGTTTGTATTAGTTTATTTTTGTTTGAGGAACTCTAACGAATATGTATAGACAAACCTAAACCTTATAGAGCTAGCTAGTTAATATAGAAAGGAATTTAAACACTATTTTGTTCACTGCTTACTTCTATAAAATTTCTTTTTATTGAAATTGAATCCGGCATAAATCCGGATAGTTCCAAAGCTATTGTTCAGATAAAAGTTTTCGGTTCTGTAATCATAAGTATGCATTACCAATGATGCTCCGACAAAATATTTAGAATCATTGTATACAACTCCGGCCCGGGTTATTAAATCAAGATTCATATCTTTGAGGGTAGGTAATATTCTGTCACCGGAATCCATTTTCGACTTTTTGTAGGCTACTGCTGGTGCCACGGATATGTTTGCCAGAAAGTTTTTGGCAAATACCCAGTTGTATGTATAACCAAAGCTAAGGCTATAGTCCGAATAGCTGATCTCCTTAAATTTCAATGCATCACTTAATTTAGCCAGTATGGGAGCCGGTAACTGGGTATGATCAAATTTTATATTATGCTGAGAATACGAAAATCCTGCAATGAAGGATCCAGCGCTGCGACGCTGATTGCTCGACTGGCTGTAAGCCGCCGGATAAGAAAACTTTTTGTTGTTAAAAACCCAATAAGCGTTTAGCCCCTTTATAGCAACCGAGAAACCGTTAATATCAGTAGCAATAGCCGGATATTCATTGTCTTCAAAAATACCACTTGTACTTCTCAACTTAAAATTACTACCACTTTTTCGGTAATAAACATCGCCTCCAATCATGGGGCTATAAAGACTTAATCCAAATTCTGTTTTTTTATTTGATAGCTTTTTCTTTCCAAAAAAATCACTCAGGTCCACAGACCATCCCAGGAAAATCCATCTCCACCCAAAGTATGCGCCTAGCTTATAGCTCATATTGGGTGATATTGTTAATCGCTGAGGATTCTCTTCTTTGCTTTCAAATATATAATATTCATACCAGTTGCTATTCTCCAACATAAATGCGTAATTAAATTTATTTGGTTCAACATAACTGGAATCAATTTCGTTTATTTTATGTCCAATTGTATTTACATTTTCTTTTGCTTTCTCTTTCAGTTCTTTTCCGAACTTATAAAAGTCTGTTTTTTCATCCTGAGCAAACAAAATTAATGTTGAGGATAAAAGAAAGCATAAGAAGGCAAACGCTAATTTCATCAATAATAACTTAGTAATTTTGAATTAAATTTTACCAAGGATTTTATCCATAACCCAATTTGTTGGTGTAGCACTGATACCATCACAAGCACAGATTGATTTTCCTTGTAAGTGATGAATAACAGATTCAATGAGATTATACTGAATATGTTCGGGGTTCTCTATTACAAATTCTTCTCTACCTTTTTCTGTGTGAAGAGCAATTGGATCGAATGTAAATGTAGAAAAACAAAGCATACCCTTATCGCCAATAACTTCAATTCTGTCTTCTTTTGCAGATGAGTGAGCAACAAAACACCATGAACCTGAGCCTACCAGTCCTGAATCAAACTGGAAACAAGCACTTACAGTATCTTCTGCTTTATATAAACCGGCGCGATTGCTTTTAAATCCTTCAGCCTCAAGGATACAGCCGAATATATCCTGGAGAATATCCAGCTGGTGAGACGCAAGATCGTAGAAATAACCTCCGCCTGCAATATCCGGTTGAACTCGCCATGGGAGATTATCTTTATTATAATCAAGATCGTATGGAGGCTGTGCGAAACGTATTTGTACATTAATTACGTTTCCGATAGTTCCTTCCTGAATCAATTCTTTGACTTTTATAAAATAAGGCAGGTAACGTCTGTAGTAAGCAACAAAACATGGAACACCTGTTTCCTGAGAGATTCTGTTGATACGAGTACATTCCTCGTAACTGCTGGCCATTGGTTTTTCTATATAAACCGGCTTGCCTGCTTTCATGGCCATAATGGCATAAGTAGCATGTGAAGAGGGTGGGGTAGCTATGTAAACAGCATCAACTTCCGGATCCTCAATCAGTTCCATCGCATCAGTATACCATTTCTTAATGCCTCTTTTTTCAGCGTAATTTTTAGCTTTTTCTTCGTCGCGACTCATTACTGCAACAACAGTAGAACCTTCAATTTTCTTAAAAGCAGGTCCACTCTTCTTTTCTGTTACGTTTCCACAACCAATAAATCCCCATTTAATCATATTCGTTAATCCTCTTTATTTATCTTATAACAAAATTTACAGTTAATCGAATTGCAAATATATTGTTTTTAATTACTTTTGTCATAACAAAACATAAATAAACTGATAAAAAACACTCTATAAATGGAAAATCAAACATCAAAAATAGTATTTTATAAATCACGTAGCTTGGCAGGACGTTTCTCTGCTGCATTCGATTTTATAGAAAATAATTTTAAAGTTCTGGCTAAGTTCAGCTCTTTTATAATTTTGCCTGTTGCAGTTCTTCTCTCATTGTTTTTTATTGTATACAATAATTTTGCAGCACAGATTGTTCAAGGCAATATTGGAGCTTCGGGGTTAACCAAATATCTGGTTTTAGTATCTGCCTTAGTATTGGTATGTATAATCGGAGATATTCTTTTTAAAGGAACAGTTTTTGCATTGGTAAAAGAATATTCATTGCGAGAGTCTATAGCGCGCTTGTCATTCAAAGAAATGAAAAACAAGCTGGTTGCTAATATTAAACGCTTTTTAATTGTTAACTTGGTTTTGGCATTACTCCTTATTGTCTACATGGCTTTATTAGCAGGTTTGCTATTTCTTTCTCCATGGACTTTAGTATTTACTTTCCCATTCTTACTTTTCATAACTATACCTTTCACTTACGCACAAGAAATTTATATGTTTGAGGATATAAAGGTAATGGCAGCAGTGAAGAAAGGTTTTAAATTAGGTATTCCCAATTGGGCCGGAACATTTTTCCTTTTAATATTGGCGGAAATATTTGCTTTAATCATTCAATGTATAGCATTTACTCCCTGGGGAGTTGGTTCTTTTGTTCAGTCTTTATCCTTCAGTTCAATTCTTGATGGGAATGTTTCAACTCTGCCAACTTATTTCAGTATTTTAATGTTTTTGTTGAGTGTGATAGGTTACTTTGTTTCTTATCTGGCACAGTTGCTTCCAACAATATCTATGATGTTTCAGTATTTTAGTGCTACTCAAAAACAGCTTGAAAAAGATATAGAACAAAATCAGTCTTTATAATATTTCTTATATATACGCTTATATTCTTCACTCTTGGTAAATGATTTAAGCCAAGAGTTAAGAGTATCAAGCAATACAGGAGAGTGTTTACTTACTCCCCATGAATAGAATTGGTTAAAACTAATATCAGTGTGAATATCTAGTTGTGGAAATGAATCGATAGATGCTAAAGCTATGCTTTGATCGCATACCGCATAACTAATATTTCCATGGGCTACCAAAGCCATAAGTTGTTCTGAACTATATTTCTCCACTTCTTTAATATAAATTGCTTCACCTATTTCATTGCTTAGGTTTTTGATGCGAAGGATTGAAGGGGAACCTTTTTCTACATGCAGAATTTTATGTGCCAGGTCTAGCTGACTTTTAATAAATGCAGGATTACCTTTTCCGGCCTTTCTTTGAACTAAAACTTGTTTATTAAGAACAATAGGAGTGGTTAACAGAATTGAATCTTTAAGTTCGGTGGTAACCGGAATATTGTAAGCAATAATATCAAATTTGCCATTAGAAAGCCCCTTTAAACGTTTATCAAAACTCATCTCAGGAGTTATATCCAGACGCAATCCTTTATCTTTAGCAAAAGCATTTATAAGTTCGTATTGAAATCCTGAGATTGTATCTCCATCTACATAATAGCTCAAAGAGTTATATTCTGTAACAACTCGAAGAATCTTTGATTTCTTAATTTCGGCGTAGTCACGTGGTTTTCCTGTTTCTGATTCTTCGCGTGTAAAGAAAATGGCGAGAATAATCAATACTATCGCTGGAATTAGATACTTAATATATTTACCTTTTAACTTCATGTTATTAATCGTAGAAGTTCCAGGAAATACCTATTTTAAATAGGCGAGGGTTGATTGGGTAATGAGGTACATAGAAAGAGTTAGATCCACCGGAACTCTGATTAACATGATAGTACATTACAAAGAATCGTGTACGTTTCAGATGCAAATTAGCATATAGGTTTACGACAGGATATCCGCCAATCTTAGTATACTTGTCGGTATTTGTTGGGTCTTGTAAATTGAATGTTCCAATAGCAGGAGTATAATCCGGTGCATAGTATTTGCTGAAGTAACGAACATCAGCTCCCAATTGTAAGCTCAGGACTTTCTTTGCCAGCTTTGTTTCCAGATACAAGTTGTGGTAAAGAGAAAGTTCAGGAAGTGGTAAAATGCTATTGTTCGACGACTTTTGATAAGTTACTTCATTATCTAAATGGAGAATACCAGCTTGGAAGTTTTGTTTCACACATGCACTTAATATCTGCAAATTTTCGCTTGCTTGTTCTGGTATTGCTTTACTGTTGAAGTAAGTATAATTTTTAATGTTTTCTACGCCAATATTAATATTGGTTCCTAATCTTTTGAAAGATAATTCTCCTTCTACGTGCGTTTTAAATTCTTTAGAGAAATTATTATTATCCCACCAGAAATGGTTTGAGTGATAATGACGCATATAAAAAGATGGCAATGTATTGCTAATATTTCCACGGGCAACAAGTGCAACAGTATCTTTCAGTAAACGGAAATTAAGACGAACATCTCCTTTTAAACGAAACTGACCGATACTTTCCTTAAGCATTCCCACTTCTCCAATAGCTGAATAATTGATCAGTCTGCCTTCTTTTCTCGATAATTCACCTCCTACATAGACTTCATTTTCAGTAAATTTATCTGTAGTTATGGAATCGGCATTCATTAAGTTATACTGGCGAAGCTCGTGAGAAATAAATCCCGTTAATCCGGCCTGAGCATATTTATTAAATCCTTCCAGAAGTGCTATTCCAAATGTGTTTTTAATTGATGTATAACTGGTTGAATCTCTGGATGAAAGATTACTTCCGTTTAAATATGTATTTTCGTAATAATCTTTATCTTCTGAGTATGCAACAAATCTTTTGTGAGCTCTTTCATATTTCATAGTATGAATGAAGCTTGTAACGGGAACAAATTCTATAACTTTTTCTGGTTTTTGTTCCTTGGATTCACCATTCTCACCTTTTTTGCCGTTTCCCTTTTTTTCTTTTATTTTATCTAATTCCTTTACCTCTTTAATTTTTTCTCTTTTAAATCCTAAATTATAGCGGTGAGTCAAAAATACATAAGAATCATGGTTTTTATTCCATGTATCTGTAAAGTTAACAGGTATATTAGCAGGTTCATATTGCTTTTTACCTTCACTCATGGCTAATGGATTTGTAATATAGCGATCATCGGCTATACCACCATTTTCCTTCATTTTTATGCTGAAGTTGTTATATAAAAGATGTGCCTGATATTGATCTCCAATATAACTACCAAAAAGAGCTCCGTTAAAATGAGAGGTCGACTGGTCTGTATAGAATCCACGGCCATATTGATAGTCAATATTAAATCCAAAAGCTAAACTTTTGTTTACATTTACCGAAAAATAACTCTTGAATCGCTCTTCGCCATCGACTTTTGATCCTGATTTAAAGTAAGTTATATTGGTGTATGGTAAACGTGAGTTCGCAAATTTAAAATTCTGTGGTTTAACAAAAAAACTAGAATAGGGATCTATAAACAAATACTGTGAATTCTCTACCGAACGATCAAAAAAGATTCTGGACATTGATGGTGAACCAAGATTGCCCAGGTAATTGTTATGTCCAGTTATACCTTCTACCAGGTTTTCATTCTGGAAGTTGTGGTAAATCGTGTCAGCAGGAATCATTTGTCTGTTTCCCAACCGTTCATCCAAACTCCACATATAGAGTTTTGGATCAATTGCCGCTGTGCTTACTTGTGAACTGTCTTTTTGTGCCTCGTTATTTTTACGAGAGCTCATGCGGGACTCATTGATCTGGGCATGAACGTATGCCTGACATAGAGTCATTAAGAGTATGTATATTAATAATATCCTTTTCATATTGGGCGCAAATATACAACAAAAAACAATTCACAAAGATTATTTATTAAGCACGTTCTTTTAAATGTTCCTTTTTTTTCTTTTATCAACAGTTTATAGCGATTATTAATTCAGATTTTGGCTTAATGGAATAGTTTTTACCATATACCTGAATGCATACATCTGTGTCTGCAAGATTATTTACACTCATCTCTTTATGGCTGACTTTTATAACTAAAAAGTAGCCGTTGAATTTAACTTTAAATTGATATGATTTCCATTTGGGTGGAATAAGCGGTTCGAAAGATGCTTTTCCCCTGTCTAACTTCATACCGGCAAATCCTTCTACTAAAGCCAGCCAACTACCAGGCATACTAGTAATATGGAGTCCCTCTTTTAAATCATTGTTGTAATCATCAAGGTCCAGACGTGTAGCTTTTAAAAATAAATCATAAGCATTATCAACGTCTCCTATACGAGCAGCCAGGATGGCGTGAACAAAATAAGATAACGACGATTCGTGAAGTGTTCGCGGTTCGTAAAAGAGAAAATTCTTCTTGATAGCTTCCTTGTCGAAATAATTGCGATAAAGGTAAATTCCAAGAAGAACATCGCTTTGCTTAATAAAACAAGAGCGCAAAATTCTGTCCCACGACCAATGCTGACTAATGGGGCGTTCGGATGGATTAATGTCTGAAACAACTTTAAGTTCTTTATCCATATATCCATCTTGTTGCACAAATATCCCTTTATCTTTTTCTTCAGGGAAGTACATGTTTTCAATTATGTCTTGCCATCTTTCAGTTTCTTCCAGCTGAAAGTCTGTTTTACTTAAAACTCTTTGATAATCATCCGGATATTTCTCTTTTACCAAGTCCAGATAATAGAGAGTTGATTTCAGATTTTGTATGCAACTGTAGTTGGTATACCAGTTATTATCTACATTGTTTTCATATTCATTAGGACCTGTGACTCCTAATATTACGTATTTCTGTTTAGGAGTGGAGAAGCTTACCCTTTGACTCCAGAATCGGGATATACCAATAAGAACTTCAATACCGTACTTAGCTACGTAATCTGTTTTTCCGGTATAGTTCGTGTATAAATCAATGGTGTATGCAATGATACCATTGCGGTGAATTTCTTCAAAAGTAATTTCCCATTCGTTGTGACACTCAACCCCATCCATGGTAACCATCGGATAAAGTGCTGCACCGTTTGTAAATCCTAGCTTTTCAGCATTTTCTATAGCTTTGGGTAAATGGTTGTATCTGTAAAGCAAAAGATTGATTGCCAGATTTTCAAATCCGGCTAACAAGTAATAAGGGATACAGCATAATTCTGTATTCCATTGAGTATTTCCTCCATACTTTTCTCCGGTAAATCCTTTCGAACCAATATTTAGGCTTGGGTTATCGCCTTTGTAGTTTTGGTGGATTTGGAATAGATTGAAACGAATGGCTTGTTGTACTTCATCATCTCCTTCAATTTTTACATCAATGATATCCCATATTTTGCTCCATTCTTTCTTTTGTTCATCTAAGAGTGCTGCCCATCCTATACCTTTTGCTTTCTGAGCTTCGTTAATTGATTCCTCCACAAGTTTTTTTCTATCACAATAGAGTGAAGAAACAATTGACGTATATTTTATTAATGATAAAGTTTCACCTGGTTTTACATCAGATCCGACACTGAATCCTACCAATTTTTCCTTTTCAATTCTAATCGGTCTGTTTGTTATTTCTTTATTATTTTTGAATAGCTGATAAGTTGTGGCACAGCAAGCCTGAGAGTCTTCACGTTTAGTCTGCGTCCATAGTAAAGCATAGTCATGAGTAGTTTCTGCCAGGATGATATTCCACATTTTTTCATTGAAATTAGAACTTTCATGAATTACATCTCCATTGATGTAGGGGAGAAGTGATACCTTTCCTTCATAATTTACAGAAGTAACACTGTATTTTATCAGGCAGAGATTTAATAGAGCCATGCTATAAAAGCGCTCCACATGGATTTTTAAAGTGTATCCTTTTGGTGAAGTTACGGTAAAAGTTCTGTCCGATACGCCTTCTTTCATTAAAAGCTTACGCTCAAACTCATTTATATCCCATACTTCAAGATTTAGTTCCTCGTCTATAAGTCTAAGGTTAATTCCACTCCAATAGGGAGCATTAGGCATACGCGAAAAATAACGTGGATATCCATTTTTCCACCATCCAACACGCGTACGATCCTGGAAATAAATACCTGCAATATACGATCCTTGAAGTGTGTCGCCAGTATAAGTCTCTTCGAAGTTTCCTCGCTGACCAATTCTTCCGTTTCCAATACTGAAAATACTTTCGGAAGCTCTTTGGTTTTTAATGTGAAATTCTTCTTCAATAATATTCCATCCGTCTGTTTTTAGGAATCTTTTCATGGTATTTTTAATTCTTGCTCACAATAGTGATGTGTGTTTTATCTTATTTATAGTTGCTCTTTAAAGAAAAATACTACGGAGAACTTTATATCAGGTACTACTAAGGTACATATAAAGTTCTCCGTGCATTTTATCTTGTAAGCTAATTTGCTGAAAACTTGCTGCAAGATAATAAAAATAATATTATAAAAACTGCTAAAAACTAATTTTCCGAATTAATTATTTTCATGTTGTGCCAATGTTTCTTTGATAAGAAAAACACAGATAGCTCCTACAATAAGAAATATTCCTGCAAGAACCAGCATGCTTACTTGTTTGCCACCCACCAGATGAAGTAAACCTCCTCCAATTAATGCTGCGCAAATCTGAGGTAAACAGATTGTTCCATTGAATAAACCAAGATAAGCTCCCATGTTTTTTCCTGAAACAGAGTTTGTTAATATAGTAAATGGCATTGCCAGCATTGCTGCCCATGCAAAACCTATTGCAAAGTAAGATGCAAACAAAGAATACTGATCGTGGATAAAGAAAGTAGAGATAAAGCCCAATCCTCCAAGAAACAGACTTAATGAATATGCAAATTTGCGCGATTTAAACATCGGAAGCAGAACAGCCCAACAGAGAGAACCTATGGCCTGTATTGCAAACAATACTCCAACCCAGTTTCCGGCTTCCTGATATTCGGCAGATGCTGTATTGGTAGTTCCCCATACATTATCTGCAATAGCACCATTAGTATAAGTCCACATGTACATGAAAGCTGCCCACGAAAAGAATTGAACTAACCCCACTGTCCAGAATACTTTTGGGGCATGTACCAATAAAGAAATGAAATCAGTCTTTTGTTTTTTCTCAGCAGCAGTGATGCCATGAAATTCTTCGAATTCTTTCGGAGGCATCTCTTTTACCTTAACGGTTGTATAGATTACACAAAGAATAAGTATGGCTGCTCCGATATAAAACGAATAAATAACAGAGTCTGGAATCATTCCTTTTTCGGCTATATTACTGATCCCCAAGAATGTAAAGATGAAAGGAAAAAGATAACCAACCAAGCTTCCTGCATTGCAAAGGAAACTCTGAATGGAATAAGCCAATCCTTTTTGCTTTTCATTTACAAGATCACCCACTAACATTTTAAAAGGTTGCATTGCCATATTTATAGAAGTATCCAAAAACATGAGAGCTACAACACCAAAAATCATAGCATTTAATATTTTCGTAAAACTACCGGCATTTGGAAGAAGGCACATTACTATTACAGCAACCAGTGACCCAACAAAAAGATAGGGGATGCGGCGTCCGAATCGTGTCCATGTTTTATCACTGGCAGATCCAATTAACGGTTGTACAATAATTCCTGCCAAAGGAGGAAGTACCCAAAAATAACTAAGGTTATGAGGATCGGCACCTAATGTGGCGAATATTCTACTAATATTTGCACTTTGAAGTGCGTATGCAATCTGTACACCAAAGAAACCGAAACTAATGTTCCATAGTGTCCAAAAACTTAGGTCTGGTTTTGTTTTCATTGTATTATTCTTCTTTATTAGATTTTATATGATTATTGTTTATTATATCTCATTATACCAATTACTCTTTTTATCAGGTCAAGCCGGTTCAAACATGTACATGTTTACCCCCAATCATGTACATGTTTGAGTCCAATCTTGTACATGATTGGTCAGCTTACTCGCCAATAGTTTGCTAAACTTATTCCGATTATTCGTTAATTTTACTCTATAACCTTATTAAACTGATTTTAGTTGACTACTATGCTCCTAAGCCTATAATCAGTTGACCGACAAACTAACTAAATTCATTATTGCTATTGTCTATCGTATTGATTATCAGTGATGCTTGTTTTACGATGGTGTACATGGTGTAGATAAATTGCTCTTTTTTAGTACACCATGTACACCACTTTTTGCTGATTATTAAACTATTTACTTTTGCAATTAACTGATTATTAATTATATAAATTTTATTAGGTGGTAGAGGTGGCAGTAAAATAATACTTTTTTTCCTTCTGGAAATTAAATTTTGAAAATTCTGCAATTTGCGGAATTTTCAAAATTTAGTTTTATAAACTGAAAAATATAACTTTTTACTGCCACCTCTGCCACCTGCTTGGTTTTAATTATCTGATATTTAATATATTATAAATTTCATTTTATTTGGTAGTTCCCCTAACTACCAGATTGGTCTTAACAATTCTGTTGCCACTTCTCTTTTCCTCCGGATTTTTATTTTCAAGTCTGTCAATTAATAAATTGATTGCACTTTCGCCAACTTCTTTTCCATGTTGTTCTACTGTAGTGAGTTTAGGATCGGTAGTCTGAGCTATAATACCATCAGAGAAACCACAGATAGAGACATCCTCTGGAATTTTAAGATTTGCTAGTTTGCATGAATACAAAATTCCCGAAGCCGTTTCATCATTAATAGCAAAGAAACCATCGGGCCTGTTTGTCGATTCTAAAATAGCAGGAGTAATAGCGATGGCTTGTTCTCGTGTATCACATATTTTAATCATGCTATCATCAACCGGAACCTTATATCTTTTCATAGCGTCCAAATATCCGTTTTTTCTATTTTTAGAAATCTCAAGATGAAGAGGAGCGCTATAGAATAAAATACGCTTGCAGCCAGTCTGAATCATATATTCAACTGCGGCAAAAGCCCCAGCATAATCGTCTACAACAACACGTTCTGTATTAATTCCGGTACAAATCCGGTCATAAAACACTATTGGAATATTATTGTCCAGTAATTCCTGATAATGTTCGTATCGGGATGTATCTTTTGCCAATGAAGTGATAACTCCGCAAACCCGTGCAGCTAAAAAGGAGTGAACAATTTTAACTTCCCGGGTATATTCTTCGTTTGATTGTGCGATAATGATATTGTAACCAGCTTTAGAAGCCACTTCTTCAATTCCATCTAGAACACATGAGAAAAAATGATGAACAAATTGCGGGATAATAACCCCAATTGTGTTTGATCGGCTTGTGCGTAAATTCATAGCCAATTCATTTGGCTTATAATTATGTTCGCGCGCGTACTTATTTATAGTGTTCCTAGTCTCTTCACTAATGTCAGGGTTGTTTTTAAGTGCTCTTGAAACTGTAGATGGAGAGACATTTAACGCCTTGGCTATATCTTTGATTGTGATTTGCGTTTTGTTATTCATAATTGATTTATAAGTTTCAATCCAAGGTTATATATTTTTATAGTGTTCTCCATACAAAAATAGAATAATTGCTCTAGATTGTTTTTTATAGTTAAATAATAGGTGTATATTTGAGATGCAAACGATTGCAGAGCAAAAGTAACGAAATCATGACATCATTCGCACTAGTAATAGTTAATAAACTCTATTTTTGTTGAGTAGTTGAAATGAATTTTAACGATTCATTCCTCTCTTTCTCAGAGAAATCAATTATTTATAATATTGTTAACTTTAATTTTTAAATGCATGAAGCAAGTTAATCTTAAACTCGTGAAAACAATCCTTCCAATATTGATGGGGTTGTTCTTGTCGATGGGCGTCTTTGCACAGCAGATCACTGTTACAGGAGTTGTAAAGGATGCAAAGGGTGAGCCTATTATTGGTGCAAATGTTGCTGTAAAGGGCACCACAACCGGTACCATTACCGATCTTGATGGAGTATTTCATCTTCAGGCTCCTCAGAATTCAGTTCTTACAGTTTCTTTTATAGGTTATAAAACGGTAGAAATAAAAGCGTTAAAAAACCTGACGGTTGTTTTGCAAGAAGATGCCGTAATGCTTGAAGGTACAGTTGTTATTGGTTATGGTACGGTAAAGAAGAATGATCTTACCGGATCTGTAACAGCAATCAAACCAGATAAACTAAATCGTGGTCTTACTACAACCGCTACTGATATGATTACCGGAAAAATAGCAGGTGTAAATGTAACATCAGATGGTGGTGCTCCTGGTGGTGATGTAACAATCCGTGTTCGTGGTGGTTCTTCTTTGTCTGCAAGTAATAAACCTCTTATTGTGATCGATGGTCTTCCTATTGATAATGAGGGTATTAAAGGTGTTTCTAATATGTTTAGTACAATTAATCCAAATGATATTGAAACATTTACAGTTCTAAAAGATGCATCTGCTACTGCCATTTATGGATCACGTGCCTCTAATGGTGTAATTATCATTACTACTAAAAAAGGAGAAAAAGGTTCGGCTCCTAGAGTATCTTATGACGGAAATATATCTGTAAGTACCAAGGTTAATAGTATTGACGTGATGTCTGCTAATGACTTTCGTGATTTTGTAACTAATAAGTTTGGTGCAACTTCAGGAGCCGTTAAATTGTTGGGAACTGCAAACACAGACTGGCAAAAAGAAATTTTCAGAACAGCTATTGGACATGATCATAATGTTACTGTTTCTGGTGGATTAAAAAATATGCCTTATCGTGTCAGTGTAGGTTATACAAACCAAAATGGTATTCTTGACACATCAAACTTTGAACGTTATACAGGTTCATTTAATTTAAATCCTTCATTTTTTGATAATCACTTGAATGTGAATATTAATGCCAAGGGGATGATTTCTAATAATAGATTTGCAGATACAGGTGCAATAGGTGCAGCCTTAGACTTTGATCCTACAAAACCAGTAATGGATGGTAATAGTAAATATGGTGGCTATTTTGCATGGGAAGATGCTGGTCAATTCATTTCTATTGCTACTAAAAATCCCGTTTCTATGTTGAAGCAGAAAAAAGAAACTGCAAATTCAAAGAATATTATTGCTAATGCTCAATTTGATTATAAATTCCATTTCCTTCCGGAATTACATGCTAATCTTAATTTAGGTATGGATGTCGCCACTGGAACTCAAGATGTTTTTTATCCAAAAGAATCTCCTATTGGTTATATTGAAAATGGAAAGACTGGATCTGAAACTATTGATAAATATAATCACTTACTAGATTTTTATTTGCAATATGCAAAAGATTTGAATGATGCTCATCACATAGATTTAATGGGTGGATATTCTTGGCAACATTTTCATAGAAATACAGAAAATGCATACAATAATCTTGACTCAAGTAATCCAACTAGTTACATTTTTAAAACAGAAAATTATTTAGTATCTTTCTTTGGCCGTTTGAATTATTCATTTATGAATAAGTATTTGGTTACAGCTACTTTACGTAATGATGGTACTTCACGTTTCTCTAAAGATAATCGTTGGGGACTTTTTCCATCAGTTGCTTTAGGATGGAAGATAAAAGAAGAAAGTTTTTTAAAAGATGTTGATGCTATTTCTGATTTTAAACTTCGTTTAGGGTATGGTATTACAGGACAACAAGATCTTTCTCAGGGAGATTATCCATATATGGCTACATATTATGCTGGTCAGGATGGCGCATTCTATCAGTTGGGTGATCAATTTATTAAAATATCTCGTCCTGATGGATACAATCCTAATTTGAAATGGGAAGAAACAACAACATGGAATGCAGGTTTAGATTTCGGTTTTGCAAATAACAGAATTACTGCTGCATTAGATTATTATTATCGTAAAACAAAAGACCTTATCAACGTGATAGATGTTCCATCAGGAACTAACTTTAAAAATCGTATCGTAAGTAATATTGGTTCATTGAAGAATCAAGGTGTTGAATTCGCAATTAATGCCAAAGCAATTTCTACTCCAGATTTGGTTTGGGATTTAGGCTTCAATGCAGCTTTGAACGATAACAAAATTACAAAACTGACAGCTCAGGATAATGCTTCAACAATAGTACTTACTGGTGATATTGATGGTGGTACCGGAAATAAAGTTCAGGCTCAAGGAGTAGGGCATTCTGCTAATTCTTTTTATGTATTTGAACAAGTTTATGATAAGGCAGGTAAGCCAATTGAAGGCCTTTTTGTAGATCGCAATAAGGATGGTGTTATTAATGATGGAGACCGCTATTTTTGTAAGAAACCTTCAGCAGATGTTATTATGGGATTTACATCAAAATTGGTGTATAAGTCATGGGATTTTAGTTTTTCTTTAAGGTCTAACCTTGGAAATTATGTCTATAATAATATTGCCTCTTCAAAAGCTGCTATTAGTGAAGGAAGTATCAATAATAAAGGTTATCTTTCTAACAGACCTTTATCCGCTTTCAAATCTAATTTCCAAAATGTAAGTTTGTTATCTGACTATTACGTAACTAATGCTTCATTCTTGCGCTGTGATAATATAACTTTAGGTCATACATTTAAGAATTTGTTTGGTAAAGTTAGTGGTCGTGTTTACGGAACAGTACAGAATGCATTTGTAATTACAAAATATGCAGGCCTTGATCCTGAAGTGAAAGATGGTTTGGATAAAAATATTTACCCACGTCCTTTGGTTGGAATTCTAGGTGTAAGTCTTAACTTTTAATCTTAAATAATACAGAATATGAATACAAAAATATTTAAATATATCATACCTGTTTTATCATTGGCATTTGCAATGAATTTTACTTCATGTGTTAATGACCTTGATGTAACTCCTATTGATCCTAATCTTAATGTTCAATTCGATCAGGATGCAAACTTTGCGAAAATATATGCTGGTCTTGCTATAACAGGAAACCAAGGTCCTGCAGGGAAGCCTGATATTGAAGGTACTGATGAGGGAGCTTCTGGACTTATGCGTATGTTGTTTAATCTTAATGAATTACCTACAGATGAGGCGATTTGTGCATGGGGATCTGATACCCAAGTGTATCCATTAAATTTTGCCAAATTTGGTGCATCTAATGGTGTTGCTCTTGATATGTTTAATCGACTTTATACACAAATAGCACAGTGTAATAATTTTCTTATTCAAACAGCTGGTTTATCTGACGAGAATACTAAAGCTCAACGTTCAGAAGTTCGTTTTATCCGTGCTTTAGACTATTATTATTTGGTTGATCTGTTCGGAAATGTACCATTTGTAGATGAAAATACAGGTATTGGAACATATTTACCACAGCGTATAACTCGTGCAGATTTATATAAATATATCGAAACAGAACTTCTTGCTATAGAGCCAGAAATGAAAACACCTAAAACAAATCTTTATGGTAGAGCAGATAAAGCTGCTGTATGGATGTTGCTTTCACGTTTGTATCTTAATGCAGAAGTTTATACAGGTACAGCTCAATGGGCAAATGCTGCTACATATGCAGGTAAGGTTATGAATGCAGGTTATATTCTTGAATCAAAATATGATAATATGTTTTGTGCTGATAATAACACTTCAACCGAAATGATTCTTCCTATCTGTTATGACGGTGTTAAGACTCGTTCCTGGAGTGGATTATTCTTTGTCGCAAGTTTCCTTTCCGGAGATATGAACACTGTAGCTACTTTTGGAACGAAAGAAGCTTGGGGAGGTAATCGTGCACGTGCTGCATTAATTAAAAAGTTTGTTTCTGATGGAAATCTTGATAATACAACAGATGATCGTGCTTCGTTCTGGACAAAAGACCGTACTTTAAATATTACAAAACCAATAGAATTTAAAGAAGGATATTCAGTCACTAAATTTAAAAACAGAACCAAGGCTGGAGTAATAGGAAGTGATCCTAATCAGCAGTTCCCAGATATGGATTTTCCTTTGTTCCGTTTAGCTGAGGCAAATCTTACATTTGCAGAAGCTACTCTTAGAGCAAATGGTGATAAAACTGCAGCTCTTAATGCTATTAATGCTTTGCGTGATCGTGCTCATGCCTCTAGAGTCAGTGCTTCCGATTTAACATTGGACTTTATTCTTGATGAAAAAGCTCGTGAATTCTATTTTGAAGCACAACGTCGTACAGATTTGATCCGTTATAATAAGTTTACTTCTGGTTATACATGGGATTGGAAAGGTGGAACATCGGAGGGTACTTCTTTACCAAGTTATATGTCTCTTTATCCAATTCCTACAGCTCAGCTTACAGCCAATAGTAACTTGAAACAGAATCCTGGTTATTAATTTAGTGTTCTAATTCTAAAATTAACTTAGTATGAAAAAATTTAATATATTGTTACTCTTTGTGACTGGACTGCTTGCCTTTTCTGCTTGTACAGACAGCATGGATCCTGTAATAAATTCAATGAATGATAGCGATAACAAAGCAATTTCATTTGTTTTGAATACGCCTAGTAATAGTTCTTATACACTAATTGCTGAGAATGCGAATAGTATTATAGATATTTTTACTTGTGAACAGCCTAATTATGGCTTCCCAGCTGCTGTTACCTATACAGTTGAGATTTGTAAGGGAAATAACCAATTTAATGATTTTCAAGCGCTCGCAACGAAAGTACAAGGTGAGAAAATTCCAATAAAAACATTTGAGCTTAATGACGCAATGAATGCATTAAAAATGTCGAATTCTAAAGAAGCATACACTGTGGATTTTCGTCTTAAGGCATTCATTAATGATTCTGTTCCGGTGCTTTATTCCAATACAGTAAGTATGACGGTTACTCCATATAGTGGAGCTCGTACACCAATGTATTTTGTAGGTAATATCTTTAATAATGGCTGGAATAATAATGACTTAACAATGCGCATTTTTGCCGATAGTGACTTGAATGATATGCTTTATACTTATACAGGATATGTTAAGTCAGGAAGTGAATTTAAAATTATTCAAAATCCAGGTGATTGGGGAACTCAATGGGGATTTGGAAGTGATGGTGTTTTAAGTACTAATGGTGGAAATATTGGTGGCTTTACAGCTGATGGCTATTATACCATGACTTTTGACCTTAACAATAACAAATACACAATAACTCCATACACAGGTGCTGTTACTGAATATAACCAGATCTCATTCATTGGTGCATTTAATGGATGGGGAGCCGACTTAGATTTGACTCAGAGTTCTTTTGATAAACATATCTGGATCAATAGTAATGTTGTTATACCTTCTGATGGAGAATTAAAGCTTCGTGTTAATCATGACTGGGGAACAAGTTTCGGTGGTAGCAATGGTTTGTGGAAAGAAAAGCAAGGACAGTTTGCTAAATTTGATGGTGGTGATAATGTGAAAGTAAAAGCTGGAACTTATTTTGTTAAGTTCAATGACATAACTAAACATATTATTATGATAGCTAAATAAAAAAGATCTGTATAATATTGACAAAGCGAGGTTTTCTTAACTTCGCTTTGTCTTTTTAAAAATGATAGGTATGAAAAAACTTTATCTCTTAATCATTCTCTTCTTTTGTCAACTATCTCTTTTGGGTCAAGTTGTAACAACACAACCTTTATTCCCAGCTGAAGGTAAGCAAGTTGTAATTACATTTGATGCTACAAAAGGTTCTGGCGGATTACAAAACTATACTGGTGATGTATATGCACACACAGGAGTTATTACCGATTTGAGTAACGGAAACTGGACTTATGTAAAAGCCGATTGGAATACGAATAAACCTGAATGTAAAATGACATCTTTAGGTAATAATAAGTATTCATTGACGATTCCGGATATACGCTTATTCTATGGAGTCCCTGCTAATGAGAAAATATTAAAATTAGCATTCGTTTTTAGAGGTTCTACAGGAAGTCCTGAAGGAAAAGGAGACGGAGGAACTGATATCTTTTGTCCTGTTTATGAATCTGGATTGCATGTTCTTTTTACAAATCCAGAAAATGACATGTTGATTACATCAGCTCAGAATATTCCATTTAATGCTATAACTTCTGATGCTGCTAATATTAATATGTATGTTAATAATACGTTGATAAATTCTGCGACTAATGCAACTAGTATTTCGTCTTCTTATAATTTCACCTCTCCAGGGAGCTATACTGTAAAAGTTGAGGCTTCTTTAGGAGCTGAGACTGTTACTGCTACACGATTAGTGACTTATAAAGGGGCTGTAACTTATAAAGCTATTCCTGATGGTATGCAATATGGTATTAATTATGCAGCTGATGGCAAAAGTGCCACTTTAGTGCTATATACGCCTATAAGAAGAAATTATGATGCAGATAAAGTAACAGACATCTATGTTATTGGAGATTTTAATAATTGGACTCCAATGTCGGAGTATATGATGTATCGTAGTACTACTTCTTCTGGTTATAATGATGCTTGGTGGGTAACGATTCCTAATCTTACTCCAGGAAAGGAATATGGTTTCCAATATTTAGTATCATATGTTAATGGTACAACAAAAAGAATTGCAGATCCTTATTGTCAGAAGATACAAGATCCTTGGAATGATAAATGGATTAATCAATACAGTGAAATATATCCGGGATTAGCTGCTTATCCTGAAGATAAGACCACCGATATTGTGTCTGTTTTGCAACCAGGCAAGGCGGCATATAACTGGCAGATAACTAATTTTACCACTCCGACGAAGAATAATATGGTAGTTTATGAATTGCTTTTACGCGATTTTACTTCTGAGAAGAGTCTTAAAGCTGCTATTGATAAGCTTGATTATTTAAAAAATCTGGGAGTGAATGCGGTTGAGTTGATGCCCATTACTGAATTTGATGGAAACAATAGCTGGGGATATAATCCTTGTTTCTATTTTGCACCAGATAAGGCTTATGGCACCGAAGTTAATTATAAGCAATTTATTGATGAATGCCATAAAAGAGGAATTGCTGTTATTTTAGATATGGTACTTAATCATGCAACAGGCAATAACCCGATGGCTAAATTATATTGGAATAGCACGACGAGTAAAACGTCTGATGCTAATCCTTGGTTTAATGTAGATGCTCCTCATCCCTATAGTGTATTCAGTGATTTTAAACATGGATATGTAGGAACAAAAGACTACTTTAAGCGTGTGATGAAATACTGGATTCAGGAATTTAATGTGGACGGATATCGACTTGATTTATCGAAAGGGTTAACTGATAATTCTTCAACTGAAGCTACTGCTGGTAATTATGACCAAACACGTATCAATAATATTACTGAATATTATAATGCTGCTAAGGAAGTGAAACCGGATGTGTTATTTATTCTTGAACATTTTTGTGTTGATACAGAAGAAAAAGTTCTATCAGACAATGGAATGATTCTATGGAATAATATGAATGGTTCTGGTAAGTCAATAGCTAAAGGAACGAATGCTGATTTAAGTTATATGAATGTTTCAACCCGTACACAAGTGGCTTATTTAGAGAGTCATGATGAAGAAAGGGTAGGATATGAAGCTATGGCTAATGGAGTTACAAAAAATGATTTAGCTTCTACAATGAAACAACTATCTTCAGAAGCTGCTCTTTTCTTTACTGTACCTGGACCTAAAATGATTTGGCAATTTGGTGAACTTGGATATGATTATTCTATTTATGAAGGAGGAGACCGAATGGCTGTTAAACCTGTTCGATGGGATTTCCTTGATATTCCAGATCGAATGGATTTGTATAAGACTTATAGCCGTGTACTTAATTTGCGGTTGAAATATCCAAATGCCTTTACTCAGGGTAATGTTACCAGAAGCATATCATCAAGTGATTGGGATAACGGAAAGAGTGTAACAATATCACATAATGATTTGAATGTGGTGGAGGTTTCTAACTTAAAAGATGCAGTGATAAACTCTACAGTAACTTTTCCAAAAACAGGTGTTTGGTATGATTTGATGTCAGGTAACTCATTGAATGTGACCTCAACAACGACCAGTATTACTATTCCAGCTCATGGATTTCTGTATTATATTGATCGGCAGACAACTTTCCCTTCAGTTGGAATTGAAAATATTGAAAGTTATGTTGGAGTAAAGGCTTATTATGACAATTCAACTTCTGAGATAAAAATAGTGACTGACAAAGATGTGAAGAATATAAAGGTTTATTCAATCAATGGAGTGCTCGTAAAAACTGTAGATAATCAAGCTTTTGTTGAAGCGGTTGGCTTATCTTCCGGTTGTTATTTAGTACGTACTCAATTGGCCGACGGAACTTTGGAAACATTTAAGATATTAAAATAAAAGTAGAGGTGTAACAAGAAGGCGGAAAGCTGAGAATTAATTCTCAATTTTCCGCCTTCTTGTTTATTTACCTATAGTTTATTTGATATCTAGATCTGCAACATTTCCCGATCTTTTCAAAACTCCCCAGGTTTGCAGTTCACCTTTAATGGCTTTTTTAAAGCTCTTGAAGAGAACAATATACATTATCCATCGATAAACAAATCTCTGAGGTATTATCCAGATTAGTTTGGATACCTTTTCCTTTTCAAAGATAAAGGCAAGTACAGATATACTGATGTCAACCAGCATGAACAGCAGATAGTATATTCCAATTTTTGTGGCATTGCCGGCAAAGATACCTACGAGCATAAATATATCCGCCAACGGTGAGAAAAATGGAATTAAGAACTGGAATATAAGGATGTTTGGCATAGCCCATATTCCCAAGCCTTTGTATTTCTTATCGAACAAGGTATCTCTGTGTTTCCAGAAAGTCTGCATCACGCCAAATGTCCATCGAGTTCTTTGCTTGATAAACTGTTTGGTCTTTTCCGGAGCTTCAGTCATAGCAATCGCTTTGTTTTCATTTACAATACTGTATCCAGCTTTAAGGATACGTATTGTCAAGTCACAATCTTCGGCCAGTGTGTCTGTTGTAAAGCCACCAGCTTCATCAATAGCAGCTTTCTTAAATGCACCAATAGCACCCGGAACAACTGTTATTGCATTAATATTGGCATAGGCAAGTCTGTCAAAGTTCTGACTGGTAGTATATTCTATAGCCTGCCATTTGGTAAGCATATTAATCTGATTACCTACTTTTACGTTACCGGCTACAGCTCCAACATTTTTATTGTTGCTTTTATCCAGAAAATGAAGCATCATTAACGATACGGCATTAGGATAAAGTTTGGTATCAGCGTCAATGCAAACCACGTATTCGGCATTGGTATGCTGAATACCAAAATTCAGTGCCGAAGCCTTTCCGCCGTTGGGCTTAGTGAAGATTCTCATCTTTTGATTTTCTGACAAGGCTTCACATACTCTCTTATAAGTTTCATCTTTACTTCCATCGTCAACAAAGATGATGTTAAAGTTAGGATAATCTTGTTTCAGTAAATTGTTGAGTGAAGAAACTGCGTTGACCTCTTCATTATAAGCTGGAACAATAATAGAAACCAGTGGTGCATTCTCCAATAAGTTACTATCTAATATTACTTTTTTCCTTTTCTCTCTTGATGTTAATACCATCATAAATATTAATCGGGCAATACCCAGAATAATAAATATAATGAAGAGTGAAGTTAAGAAATTACCAACCCAATAGGTAAGCTCAGCAAGAGCCAAATTGGATTGCATGATATAATATCCGCTACCTTTTGGAACAGCAGGCATTAACACATTTCTATCTTTGTTCAACAGAGAAGAAATGCTGGTAAATGTATATCCTTTTTGCTGGAAATATTTTATAATCATAGGAAGAGCTTTTATTGTCTCTTCTCTTGTCTCACCACCAGCATCATGGAGTAATATGATATTTCCGCGTTGTTCTTCAACAGCCTTGACTACTCTTTTAAAGATAGTATCCGCTTTTATTCCTACCTGCCAGTCTTCCGGGTCAATGTTTTCACCAATATCCAGATAGTTTTGTGTTCTGGCCAGTGCTACCGGAATAATTTCTTCCATAGTTACCGGTTCACTGTCGGCATTATATGGTGCACGGAAAAGAATTGTACTGTGACCGGTAATACACTCAATAAGCAATCGAGTTAGTTTAAACTCAATTAATGCCCTCTGAGGTGTAATAGCAGCAACATTTCGGTGAGTAAATGTGTGATTTCCTATTAAGTGACCTTCATTATATATTCTTTTAAGAATAGGTAAATTCTTTTCGGCTTGTAGTCCTACCACAAAGAATGCTGCCGGTACATGATACTGTGACAGAATATTCAGAATTTTGGGAGTATACTTTTCATCCGGACCATCATCAAATGTTAGCGCGAGCATTTTTTGTGGAGCCATTCCATACTTTCTTATTTGAAAGGTACTCGGTATTTTAACGTAGTTTTCCTCTGATATCAACATCTCAGTACTATCTATTTCTGTTTTTATTGTTCCAGGGTGAGGAACATTAACAACATCAAGCACTTCTCCGTCGCCAAAATAGTCGACATCCTTAACCATTTTTACATCTTCCAGATCTTTCTTGCTGATTTTTTTAGCAGCTTCTTTAGTAATATCCTTATTATAGAATTTCCATACTCTGTTGTCTTCACTACCTAGACGCCACACAGCGAAACCTGCCAGTCCGTATTCCGCACCAAATCTCATTGTATTGAAATGAGTTGCAGCGTCGGTAAAGTAAACCTGATGGACAGTGTTTTTATCATCTTTATAAGCAAAGTTCAGGTTGTAGGTGTCGTTGTCGAATTTGATTTTAGACTTGCTTGCATAAGCCCTTGATAATGCTTGCTGATAGGTAACGTTAGGTGTAGAATTTGCTGCTGCCGGCCAATCGTAACCGAATGCTCCAAGACAAAGAACTATTTTCTCTGAAGGTACTTTCTTTGCGAGGTCGTCAACTGTAGCTTCAATCCATTTTTGTGAACTGATAGGACCCGGATCGCTGTCTGATGAGTATTCATCATAAGACATTAAGAATAAATAATCGTTGTATTTGGCAAGTTGAGTAACATCGTAATCTTCATTGAAAGGCATAATATCTTGTGTAACAAGCAGTCCTTCCTTATGAAAGGCATCAGCCATTTCCTTTACGAAATTAAGCAAATACTCGTTTTTGGATTCGTTCAGACCTTCAAAGTCAATATTGATTCCTATAAACTTATTTTTAAGACATTGGTTTAATACTTCCTGAATTATTTTCTTTTTCTTTTTTTCATTGTGAAGAATACGGCCAATAGCTTCGGGACGGAATTCGCGGTCAAAGTTGTTGCTTAATATCGGCATAATAGGAACGCCGCTCTTTTTCATCAGGTTATATCCCTGTACATCGACATTAGTTTTTAACTCGTCGGTTTTAGGATCTATAAAGAACCATTCCGGTATTATGAGGTTCAGATTACGGATATTCCTTTTTAATGAGAAGAAAGACTGAGGGTCCCATGCAACATAAAACGCAGAACGTAATCCTGCAGGAAACATGTCCCAGCTATTTATTATTTTATTCGAGTTTTTATCATTAAAGTTCGTTTCAAACTTTTTATATCTGGCCTGAGCTGCAAGTTTCTCCTTTTCGTAATTGGAATGAAACTTTTTATCAGAAATATAATCTCTGAATCCCTTGTACTCTTTTGATAGTTTTGATTCCTGCATGAAAGGTTTAGAGGCTGTTACAACACTTCGGTAATCATGTCGGAATGGGAGAGAGGGGCTTTTGTCAATAATAAGCATAATTATCAATGCAGCAATAAGTATGCACACAATAAAAGAGAAAAATCTCATTGTCCATTTAAACTTTTTCCACCTTGATGTGTTTTCAGTTTGGAATACTTGTTTTCCCATCTTTACTAGTAGTTTGTTTCTGAATTCAGTTAATTTTTAAAATGTGGGCAAATATAGATTAAAAACGGTTTCGATGGTTGTTTTATTCAAATTTATAATATTAAAAAAAGATTAATTGATTTATTCTTGATGTTTAAAGCTCTCTTTGATATTGTTTTTTGCAAAAGGTGTACACTTTGCTATAATATAGTGTAGGGTATATTAATAGAAGGTGTACACCAAATTACAATCTCAAGGCGAGAAAATACTTTATACGTGCTCAATAATCGGTTTATTTATAAAATAAAACAAATCAATTATAAAGAATAATTAAAAAATATGATCCTCCGAATATATTCCTTAACTTAGCAGCGTTTTTTAAATTTTCAATACTAATGAAGAAATATTTATCAATCATATTATCCCTGTTGTTATTGTTATTCTCTCCACATGTTGATGCCCGGAAGAGGAAACATCATCATCGTAAAGTGAAAGCACGTACACATATTAAAGTTGCACCGGCTCCTCCAAGAATTGTGGATGGAATTTGTGGAATTGATGTATCTCATTACCAGGGAACAATTGATTGGGAGAAGGTAACTCATTACGAAAATAATCCCATAAGGTTTGTTTATGTTAAGGCTACCGAAGGGGCTACTATTAAAGACGAATGCTATAGTAGAAATGTGATGTTGGCAAAAGAAAAGGGTTTATTGGTGGGAAGCTATCATTACTTTTCTACAAAATCATCGGCCGAAGAACAGTTCGAAAACTTTAAGCAAACTGTGAATAAGGATACTCAGGATCTTATTCCTGTAGTTGACATCGAAGAATGTAAATATTGGACTGCTGATACACTTCATAAGAATCTTCAGATTTTTCTAAATGAAGTGGAGGCTCTTTATGGAAAGAAACCTGTATTATACACAATGCCTTCTTTTTATAATCGCTATTTAGTAGATCGCTATAAAGATTATAAAATATTTATAGCTCAATACGGAGATGGAAATCCGGTATTACCTGATGGCAATAACTGGCATATATGGCAATATACTCGTAAGGGAAGAATTGAAGGTATTCGTGGAAATGTAGATGTTAACGCTATAAATCCGGAATGTGATCATAACGAGATTTTGTTGAATGGTCTTCCTGATGCTGATAAAAGTACGGCAAAGAAAGAACAAGCTCCGAATCCTGTTCCTATAACTGCTAGTTAATAAGTAAATCAATATAAAAAAGAAGTGGCTGTACCTTAAAAATACAGCCACTTCTTTTTTATAATTCAGTGATTTATAATTCAATAATCATAGATTGTTTTGGATTGAGTGTTATGTCTTTAGTCAAATCGATATTCTTTTCACTGATAATATCCTTGCCGGTTGTAGCATTGTTTAGTACTTCATTATAATGCTTTATTGGAAGCACTTGTTCTTTATTGGTACCATTAAGAATAACTATGGCAGCTTTTCCTTCAAAGCTACGAACGTAGACGTAAATACCATTTTGTGGAATGAAATGTTTCATTGTTCCTTCAGAAATTACAGCATTATCTTTTCGCCAATGTAGAAGTTTACTTATATAATCGAATATTTCATTTTGAATAGGAGTTCGTCCTTCTCTTGTGAAAGCATTCTGTGCATCACCTTCCCATCCTCCTGGAAAGTCTTTCCGTACATATCCGTCACTTACATTTTTTCGGCCGTTCATCATAATCTCAGTGCCATAGTAGAGTTGCGGAATACGTGGAATTGTAAGCAGTAATGTTACGGCTTGTTTTAATTCGGCAATATCGTTTCCATCTTCCAAAAAACGATTTGTATCGTGGTTGTCAAGGAAAGCCATTACAGATGATGGGTTAGGGTAGAGGTAGTCATAAACAAAATTGTTGTAAATGCGGTTTAATCCTTTCCAGTCTTCTGTGCTTTCTTCGTTTTTAGCCTGATTTATTTTATCGTAAAAACTGAAATCCATTACAGTTTTCAGGTGTGAATTGCGTGGAGCTGAAAGTTTGGAATCTTTTTGCCAGTAAGCTGTATATGCAGGTTCGGTTACCCACGATTCACCAACAACGTTGAAATTAGGATATTCTTCGTTTAGCTCTTTCATCCATTCTGCCATACCGTCGAAATCAGCATAAGGATATGTATCCATACGAATTCCGTCGATACCTGCATATTCAATCCACCAGAAGCTATTCTGTATAAGATAACGAAGTACGTGTGGGTTTTTCTGGTTTAAGTCGGGCATTGAACGGACAAACCATCCATCGTTCATAGTTTTGAAATCATAATCCGATGCATACGGGTCTACGTGAGGCATTACTTTATAGCTAGTTTGAACAAAGTTCTTTTTGTAATCAGGAAAATTGAACCAGTCATGTGAAGGCATATCTATTAACCATGGATGTTCAGAGCCGCAATGATTGAAAATCATATCCATAACTATCTTAAGACCTTTGTTATGAGCATTATCAATCAGATTCTTATATTCGTCGTTAGTGCCTAATCTGGGATCTACTTTATAATAATTTGTTGTAGCATAACCATGGTATGAACCTCCTGTCATACTATTTTCCAAAACAGGGGTAAACCATAATGCAGTAACGCCCAGTTCATTAAAATAGTCAAGGTGTTTCTCTATACCTGCAAGATCTCCTCCATGACGTGCATTCGGATCTTTTCTGTCGGCAGTAGAAGGAGATAATGTTTTATCATTGTCATTTACTGCATTTCCGTTAGCAAATCTATCAGGCATAAGCATGTAAAGAACGTCTGATGAATCAAAACCAATTCTTTCAGCCCCTTTTTTAGCTCTTGTTTTTAACTCGTAATACTTAATTTCTTTTTTATTTCCCTGAGTAAAGGTAAGTTCTATGTTACCAGCCTTAACATCTTTATCAAGAGTGAGGTATACCAAAAGATAATTAGGGCTTTCTAATTTTACTATACTGCTAAGATTAACTCCGGGATAATTTACAGAAACATCGCACGAAGAGATATTCTTTCCGTATACCATCAATTGAAGTTCTGGATTCTTCATCCCTACATACCAGAAAGATGGCTCAATCTTATCTATTTTGCTGGCAGCATTCATACTAACTGCTATTATAAACAAGATAAAAGATAAAAGTGTTTTTCTCATGATTAAATTAATAAATGTTACGTTTAGGCGAATGTACATAAAATATCGATGATATTCAGTTTATATTTTACTTCTCTTTATTGGAGCTTATGCAAACGTTTTCATTTGTGGTATAAAAAAACGTCTGCAATTCATGAAGAAGAGCAGACGTTCTAATATAAGTGGTTTTTATTTTACATAATAAAGCCCATAAGTATTCCTGCAGCCAATGCAGCACCAATAATACCAGCTACATTTGGTCCCATGGCATGTACAGATAGATAATTAGTAGAATCATATTCCAAACCAATTTCTTCTGAGATGTTTGCTGCCAAAGGCGAAGCAATTCCGGCATTTCCAATAAGTGGATTAATCTTATGACCTTCTTTAAGGAATAAGTTTGTCAACTTAATGAATAGTATGCCCGAAGCAGTTGCAATAATGATAGCTAATATACCAATGACTATTGCGAACACCGTATTTACTGTAAAGAAGTTACTTGCTGTAAGTGTTACCCCAGCTGTTAATCCTAAAAGTACAGTTACAATATCAAGCAATGTTCCGCTTACAGCTTCTGCTAAACGACGGGTAACGCCACTTTCTTTAAGCAGATTACCGAAGAATAGCATACCTAATAATGGCAAAGCCGAAGGTACCAATAAGCAAGTAAGTACCAACCCAACAACTGGGAATACTAACTTTTCAGTATGCGATACCTGACGAGCCGGTTTCATTTTTATAACTCTGTCATTGCTATTGGTAAGTAAGCGCATTAACGGAGGTTGTATTACAGGTATCAGAGCAATATAAGCATAAACAGATAAAGCAACGATACCAACTAATTCCGGAGATAATTTAGATGCCAGGAATAAAGCAATAGGACCGTTTGCACTACCAATAATACTTATACCAGCTGCCTGAGCAGGATCAACTCCAAGAACCATAGCAAGTATATAAGCGCCGAAAATACCTAACTGAGCAGCTGCACCGATAAGCATTAATTTAGGATTAGAGATCAGAGCAGAAAAGTCTGTCATAGCTCCAATGCCTAAAAGCATTAATGGAAGATACCAGCCACTTTCCAAACCTTGATATAAAACATTGAATACTGAATCATCATAAGAACCAGAATCGGCACCTATCATGAAAAGTATATTTCCTACGAGTATTCCAAAACCGATAGGAATCAATAACATTGGCTGAAAGTCTTTCTTTATTGCCAGATATATTAAACACATTCCGACAAGCAGCATAATAAGTCCGCCTGGCGTTGCGTTTGCGAATCCTGTATAACTCCAGAAGTCAGCTAAGTTATTTGATAAATATGTTCCAAGCTCTCCCATACTATTACTCAATTATGATAAGATCTGTACCTTCAAGAACAGAATCTCCATTGTTTACATTAATAGCAGTAACTTTTCCATCTTTGTCTGCATGGATATTATTTTCCATCTTCATCGCTTCAAGAATAAGAACAGTATCTCCTTTCTTTACTGTATCTCCAACTTTTACTTTGAGATCAAGAATAATACCTGGAAGCGGAGATTTAACAGCGCTCTTGTTTGAAGTTGCAGCCGGACGAGAAACTACAGGCTTGCCACTTTCAGTTTTAGGAGCAGCAGCCGGACGAGTTACTGGTTTAGGAGCTACAGTTTTTTCAATTTCCACTTTGTAGGGTGTACCGTTAACTTCAACAGTAGCGATATTATTTTCATCAATGTCGTTAACCGTAACTTTGTAGAGGTTTCCATTGATCTTATATTTATATTGTTTCATCTTTTATTAAATTTAAAATTAATATTGAAAATGCTTCTAACGTTTACGTGGCGTTTCTGTTAAAGTATAAATTTTAGAACTCCATGGAGAATAGTTACGTTTAACCTTATTAATGGTTAATACCATATCTTCTACATCGTGAACATTATCCTGATATTCGTGCAATGCCATTGATATTGCTGCCAGTACATCTCCGGATTCCGGACCTGTAGCCTGGTTTTTATCAGTGATTCCTTTAACCTTCATTGTATTCTTGTTAGATAATTGAATAGAAATATTAGCAATAATCCTGAATACAAAATAGAAAAAAATCAAACTAACAAAAATAACTATCATAGCAGCAACGGCCATTCCTATGCCTTTAGAATCATTAGTGCGAAGGTTTTGTGCGTTCGCTCCAATGCTTCCGGCAAGCAATGAAATGATTAATATTCCTTTATTTATTTTATTCATAACTTGTAGTTTTATAGTTACTTATAATGGAATATTTCCATGCTTTTTAGCTGGATTAGTTAACTTCTTAGTTTGCAATTGCTGTAAAGCACGAATAATACGGAAACGAGTATTTCTTGGTTCAATAACATCGTCAATGTAACCATATTTTGCCGCATTGTATGGATTAGCAAACAACTTGGTGTATTCTTCTTCTTTTTCAGCCATAAAGCGAACAGGATCTTCAGCTGTTTTTGCTTCTTTTGCATACAATACTTCTACTGCGCCGGCACCACCCATAACTGCAATCTCAGAAGTTGGCCATGCATAGTTCATATCGCCACGAAGTTGTTTACAACTCATTACAATATGTGAACCTCCGTATGACTTTCTAAGAGTAACGGTTACTTTAGGTACAGTTGCTTCACCATAAGCGTAAAGTAGTTTAGCTCCATGAAGAATAACTCCATTGTACTCTTGTCCTGTTCCTGGCAAGAATCCCGGAACATCAACTAAAGTTACTATAGGAATATTAAATGCATCACAGAAACGAACGAAACGTCCGGCTTTACGTGAAGCATTGCTATCAAGTACACCTGCAAGATATTTAGGCTGATTAGCTACAACACCAACAGATTGTCCGTTAAAGCGGGCAAAACCGATTATAATATTTTTAGCATAATCCTTTTGAATTTCAAGGAATTCTCCGTTGTCAATGATCGCACCTATAACTTCATACATATCATAAGGCTTGTTTGGACTATCAGGAACAATTTCATTTAAAGAGTCTTCCAAACGGTCAATAGGATCATCGCAAGGAACAAGAGGTGATTCTTCTAAGTTGTTTTGTGGAATAAAGCTAAGTAGCTTACGAATTATAGATAAACCTTCTTCTTCTGTTTTAGCAGTAAAATGAGTTACACCAGATTTTGAAGAGTGTACACTTGCACCTCCTAAATCTTCTTGAGAAACATCTTCACCAGTTACTGTTTTTACTACTTTAGGTCCTGTAAGGAACATATAAGAAGTACCTTCCATCATTAAAGTAAAGTCAGTCAATGCTGGAGAATATACAGCTCCACCTGCACAAGGACCAAAAATTCCAGAAATTTGAGGAATAACTCCTGATGCAAGAATATTGCGCTGGAAAATTTCAGCATATCCGCCAAGTGCGTTTATACCTTCCTGGATACGAGCACCTCCAGAGTCATTAAGTCCGATAACCGGAGCACCCATTTTCATAGCCTGATCCATAACTTTACAGATCTTTTGTGCCATAGTTTCAGACAAAGAACCTCCGAAAACTGTGAAGTCCTGTGCGAAAACATAAACTAATCTACCTTCGATAGTTCCGTATCCGGTAACAACTCCATCACCAAGATATGATTTCTTTTCCTGACCGAAGTTTGTACATCTATGTTTTACGAACATATCCATTTCTTCAAAACTTCCATCATCTAATAATTGAGCGATTCGCTCACGTGCAGTGTATTTTCCTTTCGCGTGTTGTTTTTCAATAGCTTTTTCTCCACCACCTAAGCGAGCTTGCGTACGTAGTTCTATAAGCTCTTTTACTTTTTCAAGTTGGTTACTCATGAATTTATGATATTAAAGTTAATAAATTAGTGTTCACAAAGTTCGGTAAGTACGCCGAGGGTAGATTTTGGATGAAGGAATGCAATCTGTAATCCTTCAGCTCCTAAACGAGGTGCTTTGTCGATTATGCGGATTCCATTTGTTTCAGCTTCAGCCAAAGCGTTCGCAACTCCATCTTCAATTGCAAATGCAACATGGTGTACACCTGCTCCTTTATTTTCAATAAATTTAGCAATAGTACTATCTGGACTAGTTGGTTCCAGTAGTTCAATTTTTGTTTCTCCAACTTTTAAAAAAGCTGTTTTAACTTTTTGGTCTTCAACTACTTCTATGTTGTAGCATTTTAAACCTAATACATTTTCATAATAAGGTAAAGCTTCTTCTATACTCTTTACGGCAATGCCTAAATGTTCAATGTGAGAAATCTTCATAATTATTTAATTTTTCATTGGTATTTACTATTATCCCTATGGACAAAACAGTACAAAGAAAGTCAATTACTTCTTAATAAAGAAATTTTTCAGCATATTATTTTGGTTGTTTATGCTACTAAAATTCTAAAAGTAAACGAATATTAATTTGACGAGATGTAAGGTAATTAGGGACAGCATATTGATTATTCGATATATCGGTAACCCAATAGTAGGAATTTACGTTGTTGATACCTAGCAAATTGAATATATCTATCCCAATCCACATGTTGCGGATATGGCGGCTGATACGCCCACGATAGTCTCCATCTTCGTTGTCAATAATTTGTCTGGACATGCCAATATCCACTCTTTTATATGCCGGAGTTCGAAATACAATTTCTTCTCTACCGGAATGTGGAGGGCCAAAAGGAAGCCCGTCAGCCAAAGTGGCTTTTAAGTTCATTTTCCATTTTTTATTTCCGGGAAAGTAGTCGCTGAAGAAAAATGAGAGGTTATATCTCTGGTCAGTAGGACGTGGGATCCATTTTTTATTTATCTGTTCTTCAGTTTTCATTAATGAAAGACAAAGCCAGGAGTCTGTACCCTGAACAAATTCTCCGAATAGTTTCATATCAATTCCTGTAGCATATCCACTGGCCATGTTTTTACCGTAATAGCTTATGTGCACATTGTTAACATTATAAGGAATCAGATCGTCCAGTTTCTTATAATAAAGTTCGGTGGTGAATTTAAATGGTCTGCCAAGGGCTCTGAATCTATAATCTCCGGCTAATACAAAATGAATGGATCTTTGAGATTTAATATCTTTATTAAGCGTTACGGTTGCATTTCCATTTATGGTGGTAGTATCCCGAAACTCTTTGTAGAAAGGAGCCTGATAATAAACTCCAGATGCTGCTCGGAAAGTCAGATCCTCATTAAACCTTGGAATAAGCGCTATGGAAGTACGTGGACTGAAGATAAATTCTTTGTTCCAGTTCCAATAACTGCCCCGCACCCCAAAATTGAAAGTTAGTAACCCTATATTTGAGGAGAACTTATATACATCTTGTGCATAAAATGAGAAACGGTCACTCCTTATTTTATTTTTAGAAGCCAGACTATAAATCAACTCAACGTTATTACTTGTGTGAGGGAGAGAATAACCTGCCGAGTCTCTCATTTCCCATTCACGAAGTTTATCTTTTATAAATTCCTTTTTTAATTCCAGTCCCCATTTTATTTGATTACTATGAATCTTATGACTTCCGGCGATAGAGTAATTCTGTACATCTGCATTTAAATAGTTTCGGGCATGTTCCATATATGTTCCTACACCTATAGTTTCAGTACCATTAGTCGTTTCCGTAGATGTGCTTCCATTTAAGGAACTTAACCAATATTCTCCGGTAATATCATAAGTTTCTTGTTCTTTTGTATGAAAAGCAGACCCGATAAATGAGATATCATTATAAGGATTAAGATGATAGGTGATACTTCCGGAACCGAAATAGGTTTGAAACAAATCTCTTTCCTGTCCTCCGAAATATACTTTGAACTCCTGAATAGCCGAAATTGTTCCGAACTTTGTATTTCGGTCTTTTGGCTTGAAATTATATTTGTTTTGGGATATGTTACCGATAAATCCAAACTCCCAACGCTTATTGGGCGTCCAGTTTAAATAAGTCTGGTAATCAAGAAAAGCAGGATCATATTCACCTTTAGTTTCCAAACTACCTAAAAGATAACGATTGGTTTTATAGCGAATACCGTTAGTTATGGAAAAATGTTTGGTCGCAAACCCTACGTAAGCACTTGCTCCTAATAAACTGGTAGATACAGATCCCTCAAGATGTTCCGGTTTTTTATAGGTTATATCCAGAACGGAAGACATTTTATCTCCATATTTTGATTCATAACCTCCCGAAGAAAAGCCTATCTCTTGTACCATATCCGGATTTATAAAGCTAAGCCCTTCTTGTTGTCCGGAGCGAATTAATAATGGCCGATAGATTTCTACTCCGTTTACATAGACAATATTCTCATCAAAACTACCTCCCCGCACATTATATTGAGAGCTTAATTCGTTATGCGAACTTACTCCGGCCTGAGTAGCAATTAAAGATTCAATATTACCTCCCGAAGCATCCGGCATAAGCTTTCTATCTTTAGCTTTAATTCGTTCTGTCATTCCAGTTTGCCTCTTTGCTTCAGTTACAGTAACTTCTCCGAGTTCATATCCGGAATTGAGTAGTATAACGTTAAGCGTGATTTCGCCTTTTGGATTCTTTAATACTCTTTTCCTTGTGTTATATCCCAGCATGGAATAAACAATAACTACACTGTCTTTTGATGGAACGGTTAATGAATAATGGCCTCTTAGATCAGTTACGGTACCTGTTATCTGTCCCTGAACTCGTACATTGGCTATTTCTATTGGATTATTATCCTGATCCATTACGATTCCGGAGACTTTGGCTGTTCCCTGAGCTACAATTGCTGTAGGAAAGAATATCATTATAAGTGCCAGAAGTGCACAGTACTTCATATTAATGCGTTCTTTTTATGCACAGAATATCCTGCGCTATCATATAGAGATAATAACGTAAAAAAGAGATTATGTGTATATTCTAACAAAAAAATTATTTAAGAAAGACCATCTGAGTCTGAACCAGCGGCGTGAACTTTTTTGCTGACCGCCAAAACGAAGAACAAAATCGCGGTATCCATGTTTCTTGAAAGGTAATCCTACATCCATATATTCCAAATGTTCATAACCCTCTTTCTGTGCAAATTTTAAGGCTTCCCAAATAGCTAGTACTCCGGGATATAGTTTTTTATATGTTTTTTTAAGACCTCCAGAAAATAGCAGATATGCATTCGTCTTAGAAAAAACAAGTACAGAACCTCCAATTATTTTATCCTTGTATTTCACAATGAATATTCTACCCATTCCGCTATGAACAGCTTTTTCATCAAAATATTCAAAGTATTCAATACAAGGGAAGTTTTTACGAATGTTATACGAATAGTTCATTTTAAGCATCTGAGAGAAAGCACGGATCTCTTCAATGCTTTTCGCCTCTTTAACATACGCCCCATTGGCATAGCCTTTTTTGATTTGTCTTCTACGAGATACGCTAACTTTATCTAGTAAGTCGGAAGTCCTGTGCAGAGAACTTCTTACTTGCATCCAGTTAATAGGAAAGTATTGATTCTTTCGAAAAGTTTTGTAACCGAACAAAGAGTTTTCCAGATTCCTGAATATTAATATGAAAGATTCCTGGATTCCAATATCTGTTATATACTCAAGCATTTTATCAAAAATGACTTCTGAGCTTATCTCATTATCAAAATATTCTCCGGTTCCATAAATTTCGCATCTGCGAATAAAGCTTGGTGGAATTAAGCGAATACATTTTCTGAGAACAGTCAGTATCTTGGCAATAGGCTTTGTTCCATTATAAGCCACAACCAGAATAGGGGTGTAGCCTGGAGTTGCTTCATAAATCTGAAACATCTCTTTGGAATAAAATACATTATTTCCAGGTAAGTCTGGAATATCATATGCGTGATAATATGTAAGAAGCTTAAATACCATATAGTTGCAAATTTATATTTTTTTACCAACAAATCAAATTCCTAATTGTATATTTGTCGGTTAATAACGAATATGCAGATATAATTATGGAACAATTCAGTGAATTGATAAAGAACAGACGTAGTACCAGAAAGTTTACATCTGAGGAACTGAAACAAGAAGAAGTGGTGAGCTTACTAAAAGCAGCATTAATGTCACCATCATCCAAACGTACAAATCCCTGGCAATTTATAGCAGTTGATGATAAAGAAACGTTGGCAAAACTGGCAAAGTGCAAAGACAAAAGTGCTGACTTTATAGCAGAAGCAGCATTGGCTATTGTTGTTACCGCCGATCCGTTAGCAAGTGATGTCTGGATTGAAGATGCTTCTATCGCTTCTATTATGATTCAATTGCAAGCTGAAGATTTAGGATTGGGAAGTTGCTGGGTGCAAGTTCGTGAACGATTTACTGCTACCGGAATGTCTTCCGATGAATATGTGCATGGAATATTGGATATCCCGTTACAACTTCAAGTCCTTTCGGTTATTGCAATAGGACATAAAGGTATGGAACGCAAACCTTTTAATGAGGAACATTTGCAGTGGGAGAAGATACATATCAATAAGTATGAAGGAAAATAAAATCGTTTTTATAGGAGCGGGAAATCTGGCAACTAATCTTGCGGAAGCTTTCCACGACCAGCATATCAAAATAGCTCAGATTTACAGTCGCACTGAAGATTCTGCTAAAACTTTAGCAAAAGCTGTTGAGGCTGATTATACAACAGAACTGGAAAAAGTTATCAATGATGCCGATATTTATATTGTAGCATTGAAAGACGATACCTTGGTGGAACTTATGCCTCAGATTATAGCGGGGAAAGAAAATGCTTTAATGGCACATACTTCAGGTAGCTTACCATTGAATATCTGGCCAGAATCGGTAAAGCGAAAAGGCGTTTTTTATCCGCTTCAGACTTTTAGTAAACAACGAAAGGTTGATTTTCAGAACATACCGACTTTTATTGAAAGTAATAACTCTGCAGATAATCAACTTCTAAAAGAATTAGCAAGTAGCGTAACCAATAATGTTAGTGAACTTTCTTCGGAAAAACGCAGGCAAATTCATTTGGCTGCTGTCTTTGCCTGTAATTTTACTAATCACATGTATGCCCTTGCAGAAAAATTACTTCAACAATATGGAATGCCATTTAATTATATGCTTCCGTTAATTGAAGAGACTGAAAGGAAAGCACAAGTCCTTTCACCTAAAGAAGCACAAACTGGTCCGGCTGTGCGTTATGATGAGAAGATTATCAATAAGCATCTGGAGCTATTATCCAACGAACCTGAAATGCAGGAAATTTATAAATTGATTAGTAAGAGCATACATAAACTATGAGTACTATAAATTACGATTTAAAGAAAATAAAAGCAATGGCTTTTGATGTGGATGGAGTATTGAGTCCTGAGACTATTCCATTGCATCCAAGTGGAGAGCCAATGCGTTGCGTAAATATCAAAGATGGATATGCAATTCAGTTGGCTGTAAAGCACGGATTATTGGTGGCAATTATTACTGGCGGTAGGACAAATGCCGTACGCGTTCGTTTTGAAGGACTGGGAGTAAAGGACCTTTATCTGGGATCGAGCATAAAGATCAACGATTATAACGATTTTAAGAATAAGTATAATCTCACTGATGAAGAAATTCTTTTTATGGGAGATGATATTCCTGATTTGGAAGTACTTCAAACCTGCGGGCTACCTTGTTGCCCGTCCGATGCTGCTCCTGAAGTGAAAGCTGCTTCAATGTATATTTCACATAAAAATGGCGGGTATGGTTGTGGACGTGATGTTGTAGAGCAAGTGTTGAAGGCTCAGGGAAAATGGATGAATGGAGAAGCTTTTGGCTGGTAAAAGAATGGAATTAAGAATGCTGGATAATTTAAGTAAATACAAAATAATACTTGCATCGAACTCTCCCAGAAGAAAAGAGTTGATGACTGGATTAGGAATAAAATATTCTGTAAAAACATTACCCGATATAGATGAATCGTACCCCGAAACCTTGGTAGGAGGGGAGATTCCTGTTTATATAGCCAAAGGAAAGGCGGATGCTTATATGCATCTTATCAAGCCCGATCAACTAATAATCACTGCTGACACAATAGTTTGGCTGGATAGCAAAGTTCTTGGTAAACCTCAGGATATGGATGAGGCTAAAGAGATGCTAAGAAGTCTTTCGGGTAAAACACATCAGGTGTATACAGGTGTTTGTCTTACAACGAAAACATTTCAAAGAAGTTTCTCATCAGTGAGCGATGTTACATTTGCTACATTAACAGACGAAGAAATAGATTATTATGTAGATCAGTATCTACCAATGGATAAAGCCGGGGCTTATGGCGTTCAGGAATGGATTGGCTATATTGGGGTAGAGAATATTACCGGATCGTACTTTAATGTTATGGGATTACCTATTCAACGACTTTATCGTGAATTGAAGACTTTATAACAAACGGGAACTTATATAAGAAAATCCGGACTATGCTTCTAAAAGCTAATAGCCCGGATTTTTTTTATTCTCTTAATTGCTTGTATATATTTTAGAATGGTGGTGACAAACTTTAATAAAATCTTCTTTTATATGTCTTGGTATAAAATTTGTCACCCCCACTACCAAAGGGTTTCAGAATGTATCCCCTTGTTACCCCCTCAATTTATTCTAGTTATATTTCCATTTTTTGAAGGGATATAGAATAAAAACTGAATTTTTACGATAACTGTCTGATATACTTATGTATAACATCCTTGTTTTATATGCTTTTATTCAAAATCCTTCAATAAACCCTTTTGTAGATGTATATAAAAATTATTTATATATTCTTATCGGTAATACCTTAATAAGTCTAGCATTAGCGGAATATCATCCTCTTTAATGCCCTGCTTAATCAAGTCTTCTTTATCTTTATTAAACAGTTCGAGGAATGACTCCTGATTATCGCTCATAGCAAGACTGGTGGCATACATTTTTACGGCTTTCTCTAACTGTCCCAAACTCCAGGCTACATGTCCGGCATTCAGGTAATCCAGCAATTGAGTCTCTTTTTCCAGTAACTTTTGGTAGTACTTCATGGCCTGCTCATGTTTTCCAATTACGAAAGAACACCAGGCAATTGCACGCCATATCTTAGGTAATTCGGGATCAATGTAGTCAACCTTGAAGAAATAGTTCAAAGCTTCGTCATATCGTTTGAGTCCCACCAGGCAGTGACCTATCTGTGTCAGTACATTCAGATTATCCGGTTGGGCAGCTTCAACTTTCTGATAAAAAATAAGCGCTTTGTCCAATTGGTTCAGCTGACGGTAACACATAGCCAGATGCCTGTTTGTCCAGATACTGTCGGGCTTCAGAATATCAGCTTGCAGATAAGCCTCTATTGCTTTCTCATAGCCTTTGTTCTTCTGCATGCAATAACCCATTTTCTGGTAGATTTCAGCATCGCCATTCTTGTCTTTTACAATATCTTCATAAAGCAGCCAGGCTTCTATCAGATAATTCTTGTGGAAGAAATATCCGGCAAGAGTAAGCTGATTGCTGGTGTCGCTAACTGTATCTTTTAGCGTAACGCAGTGTTGCAAGTTCAGAGATTCCATGAATGGATCTTTAAACTCATGTCTGCGTGGATGAATTCTAAAGAAACGATACAAGTCGTGTATGTACTGATTGCTAATGGTATCTGCATGTTGAGCAAAAGCAAGAATCTTATCGTAACTGTTACTTTCATTGATAGCTTCATTCTGAGCCTCAAATTGCTGAGCCATCATCTCACGCTGAGCTTCCGGAACCTGCATCATGGTGAAGCAGAACGAATACTTGTCGCTGTTGCAAAAGAATCCCGACTGATAAATGGTGTCCAACAATACATCTCGTTTTACCGGAGTAGTAGAGAATGTTTGTACAACAGAAGAGTGCTGCATGTCGAACGGATAAAACCAGTTAGCCATTTCTCTAAAGAAAGGGTAAGTTTTCAGTTGGGCAAAAGTACTCATATAAACATCTGCGCCTTCCATTTGAAGCTCATTCATCTCTTTAAGCTTGTCGCTCAGTCCGGATTGATCCATCCAATCTTCCCAATCAGGATTCTTATCGTTCTGACCGCTTTCCTCATCCGGAGCTTCATTGTTGAACTTAATATTTTTCAGGTTTGGATTCTTCATTAATTCAGGAAGAATCTCTTCACGCATCTTTTTATCGATCTTTTCTGTTTCCCGGCAACGCAAAAGTTGAATCTGTATAACACTCAGGTTATTAGCGAAAATTGCATCTTCGTTCAGTAATTTCAGTCGGGCTGCTACTTCAGGATACAGAGACAAACGCTTATCATATCGGTAAATAATAAGTGCCAATCCTACAATAGCCCGTTGGTTTATATCATTTGCACTATGTTGGTATGCATCAAACAACAGCATGAATTTGCGAATATCGAAGTATTGCATCAAACTCAAGGTCAATGCACTGACAAACAAACAAAGATCATTGACCTGAACCAATGAAGATTGCAGGAAGTTGCGCGCCTCTTCTTCCTCCTGAGCTTCCCAATGGTCGGCTAACCAAAGGATATAGAAGAGTTCTGATACAGCTATTTCATGACGTTTACGGATAACAGCAAGTTCTGCAGCCTGCTTTTCTGTGTAATGGAGCAGCTTACCCACAGCCATGTCTTCGGTGTAACTTTCCAGTTCCAGTTGTACTGCCGGAAGAGTACGGAGCGGAATAAATTTATGATATCTTCTCCGATCATAATAATACTCAGTAGAGTTAGGAGTAAGTTTACCAATTCTGGCTTTGTCAGTTAGCTTGTATGCCGTAGCCAATAGTTTTCTGTAGAGGTTATTACGTTCAGGATCTGTAATGCCTTGTTGCATGTACTGCAACATATATCTATAAGAAGTTTGCAATTCTTCCAAAGAGTTTTTTAAAGCCCAGTCGGACACATCCTGAGTAAAAACTTCCATACGGTTTAATGCTTCAGATAATCTTTTCTGATCCAGGAAATGGATAATCCGTTCATATTCTTCGTTTATGGCTGCTTCGTTCATTGTTTTGTGCTATTAGTTTTCTTTTATAACAAACAAAGATAAAAAAATATTCATATTAGCCTATTTAATTTATCCTAATCTTTATCCTTTATGATTTTAAGGGCAATGCTCAAAGAATTCTTGTACAAAAGATTGCATTCTTTTGTACAAAACAATTAAATCTTCTGTACAGAAGAATCTATTCTTTTGTACAAGAATCAAATAAGCTTTCCTGAAAGTTTTAAAGTGGCGTGCTATGGCTGATTAACAAACGTACTATCTATCAGATTCTTTTCGTTATAATCCTCTGGAATCAACTGTTTAATCTTAAGCCATCCAATGCTGGCTTTTATGTCTTTAATTTTAGGTAGTTCGGCTTTACGATAATCAGGTAATGGAATCTGCTTTACCACAGATCTTGCTAAATCGAAATCTTCAGAAAGAGTTTCTATCCATTCATTTTGCGGATGGCTTTTTATGAAGTTTATTCCGAGATTATACCCAAGTATTAATGCCATAATTTCGTTATTCTTATCTTTTATAGCATTCTCGGAAAATAGAGTAGTAGTTGCACTAATGCCCAGATCTTTAGTCGATTCTAATGATTTGTGTCCATCCCTTATAGCGATAGTTGCATACGGATCGGGGAAGAAAGCTGCATCAATTTGCCCGTTTTGCAACATTTCCAATCGGACCGTTATTTTGCTGATATTAGGTTTGTTTACGTTTACGGCCAGGATGTTGGCTGCTTTTAAGGCTATATCTGTAGAAAAATCTGTTATGGTATTTTCTGAAACACCAATATTCATTTTTCGTAGGTCTGTAAGTTTTTTTATGCCAGATTCTTTCCCTGCAATCAAATAGAGAATTCCATCGTTTTTCATTATAACCTTTAATCTGGAACCACTTGCATGCAGTGTTATAGCTCTTGTTAAATCGGTTATGGCCCCATCTAATTTGCCAGATTTGAAGGCATCCTCCAAATCATTTGAGGACAGATATTTTATAAAGTTTACTTTTAATCCCAGTGAATCATATATCCCTTGTTTCTGAGCTACAGTAAATGGTACATAATCCATTGACTGCATCACACCGAGAGTTATTTCCTGAAGTTCATTCTTATCTACAACCTTTTCTTTTCCCTTGCAGGAAATAAAAAATGAGGTGGTAAAGATAATACTAATGATAAAAATGTATTTTTTCATAAAGCGAAGATCCGATAAAATATAATAAAAGAAGAAGAGAGCGATTCAAAAGTAATTCGAATCCAGGGATTCGCTTTAACTTTTGAAGCACTCTCTTCTCTATATCTACTCCCTAGGGAGAATTATGCTTCTTGAATAGCTGCGATTCCTGGAAGAACTTTTCCTTCGATAGCTTCTAATAATGCACCACCACCTGTTGATACATAAGAAACGCCATCAGCTAAACCAAACTTGTTTACACAAGCAACAGAGTCACCACCACCAACAAGTGAGAATGCGCCGTTCTTTGTTGCTTCAACAATAGCTAAACCTACTGCATGAGAACCAGATGCGAAGTTATCAAATTCGAATACACCTGTAGGACCATTCCAAAGAATTGTTTTAGAGTTCTTAATAACTTCAGCAAAGATAGCTTCACTCTTAGGACCAATATCCAAACCACTCCATCCATCAGGAATTTCGTCAACAGCAACAAACTGAGTATTTGCGTCATTTGAGAATTTGTCAGCAATCTTAGAGTCAACAGCAAGAACTATGTTTACGTTGTTAGCTTTAGCTTTTTCCAAAATCTCAAGAGCCAATTCTTGTTTATCGTCTTCGCAAAGAGAAGAACCGATTTTACCACCCATTGCCTTAGTGAATGTGAAAGACATTCCACCAGTGATGATAAGGTTGTCTACTTTAGTAAGTAGGTTTTCGATAATTTCAATTTTAGAAGAAACTTTAGAACCACCCATGATAGCAGTAAAAGGACGGTGAATGTCTTTCATTACTTTTTCTACAGCGATTACTTCTTTGTTCATTAAGAAACCGAACATTTTATTGTCAGCATCGAAGTATTTAGCGATAAGAGCTGTAGAAGCGTGTGCACGGTGAGCAGTACCAAATGCATCATTTACATAGCAATCTGCATAAGAAGCAAGAGCTTTAGTAAAGTTCTTCTGGCTTTCTTTTACAGCTTTCTTAGCAGCAGCTTTTTCTTCGTCTGTTGCATCATCAGCAAGACCTCTTGGTTTGCCTTCTTCTTCAGCATAGAAACGAAGGTTTTCAAGCAATAAAGCTTCACCTGGTTTCAAAGCAGCAGCTTTAGCAGCAGGTTCTTCGCCCATGCAATCGCTGGCAAACTGTACGTCTACGCCAAGCAATTCAGATACACGACCAATAATATGTTTTAATGAGAATTTGTCAGTTGCTCCTTTCGGACGTCCAAGGTGAGAACCAATAATAAGGCTACCGCCATCAGCGATAATCTTCTTTAATGTAGGAAGGGCAGCACGTATACGATTGTCGTCTGTGATGTTGAAATTTTCATCCAATGGAACATTAAAGTCCACTCTAACGAATGCCTTTTTACCGGCAAAGTTGAATTTGTCAATTGTTTGCATAATTCTCTTATAATTTAAAATTCTATTATTCTTAAATGCGATCGCAAAGTTATTAATTATTTCCTACTTATCAATTAAATATTATTTAATTATTTTCTGTTTTTTCCCCTTTTATCTTACTGTTTTATCACATTATATTCTCTTTTGTAATATTTACATAGCAATTTTAACCCACAACTATCACATTTTGGATTCCTTGCTATGCAAACATATCTTCCATGCAAAATAAGCCAATGATGAGCTATGGGTAATAATTCACCCGGAATGTATTTTACAAGTTCTTTTTCTGTGGCAAGCGGACTTTTGGAATTTGTAGTCAGACCAATCCGGTTAGATACTCTGAATACGTGAGTATCAACAGGCATTGCTTCTTTATTGAAGACCACAGCACGAATAACATTGGCCGTTTTTCTTCCTACACCAGGCATTCTCTCCAATAATTCCATGTCGGAAGGTACTTCGTCATGAAATTCATTATGTAGCATTTTTGCCATACCAACCAAATGCTTCGCTTTATTGTTGGGATAAGAGACACTTCTGATGTATTCAAATATCACTTCCGGTGTACTGGCTGCCAATGCTTCGGCGGTTGGATAATCCTGAAAAAGTTTGGGAGTAATCATGTTCACACGTTTGTCTGTGCATTGCGCGGAAAGAATTACAGCAACCAACAATTCATAAGGAGTGTTGTAGTTAAGTTCGGTCTCTGCTACTGGCATGTTTTCTTTGAACCACTCAATTACTTTATCGTATAATTCTTTCTTTCTCATATTATCTTAATTTATTTTTTTCAAAGTGTGGTGCAACTTTTCTTTTGAAATAGATTACAGAGAAGACGGTGAGGCAAGCTCCGAAAAAGAATGCCTTATCGAATGTAGCTATTTGCCCTATATATCCTCCTGCAAGAACACCGATTCCAATACCCATGTCCCATGAAGTTAAATAGGTAGAAGTTGCTGTTCCTCTTTGAGAATTTGGAGCCAGATTAACAAAAAGTGTATTAAATGCCGGAAACATTGTTCCGAAACCAATTCCCAAAAGAAGAGCTATCAAAAAGAATATGATTGTGGTAGCTGTACTGCTGTACTCCATCAGCATATTACATGCCGAAAGTAAAAAATAGCAGAAACAAACCAGATACATTCCCCATGCTAAAACAGTTAGTAGTCGCCCTTTATCAACTTGTTTACCCGAAAATAAACGCGAAACGGCCATTCCCACTGCCATAAAAGTAAAGAATAATCCGGTGCCACTCGTTATTCCCATGCTTTTAGCATAGATAGCCACATAGGTTGTTGTCATTCCGTAAGGAACAGATAGCAACATAAGATCTAACCCGGCGGGAACTCCTTTCAGCAGAATAAATCTATCCAATGAAATTGCTTCACGTTTTACACATTTCTTTGCCGGAGTTTTTATTAATAAAGCCATTAAAAGTCCGATGCTGCAAGATACAAATGCCCAGATAAAGATTACATCAAACGAGTAAACCTCATGCAGAAACAAGCCAACCATCGGTCCAATGCTCATGGCTGTGTTATTCATCATTCCATAATAGCCAAGACCTTCACCTCTTCTCGAAGAAGGCATAATATCTATCACAATTGTATTACCACCCACAGTTACAGTACCAAAAGCAAAACCATGAAGAATTCTTAAAATTGTGAACAAGGTCAGTACTCCCGAAAATAAGTAACCAGCAAAGATTCCGGTGAAAATAAAATAGGCGAATAAATAAAGCGGTTTTCGGGCAAAAGCATCAAGCAAATATCCTGAAAAAGGACGAATACAGAGTGCAGCTATAGTATAACATGAAAGGATTATTCCTATAGTAGCATTGTTTGAATGAAAAACCTCTGTGAGGTAAAAAGGAAGTATTGGTAGTAATAGATAGAAGCCAAAGTACAACAGAAAATTCGCAGCCAGAATAAATATATAGCTACGGGTAACCAGCTTGTCTTTTGCCATAAGATGATTATTAGGAGATATAATAAAATAAGGATAATGAATAATTCAGTTCATTGAGCTATTCATTATCCCATATTAATTATTTATGATCAGTTAGTTTGCTGCTTCGAACTGTTTCAGGAAACGAGTATCATTTTCCGAGAACATTCGAAGGTCTTTTACCTGATATTTCAGATTGGTAATACGTTCAATACCCATTCCAAGAGCATAACCAGAGTAAACTTTGCTGTCTATTCCATTACTTTCAAGAACGTTAGGGTCAACCATACCACAACCTAAAATTTCTACCCATCCTGTGTGCTTGCAGAAAGGACAACCTTTACCGCCACAGATATTACAACTGATATCCATTTCAGCACTTGGTTCAGTGAATGGGAAATAACTTGGACGAAGACGAATCTTGGTATCTGCACCAAACATCTCTTTTGCAAAAAGCAGAAGAACTTGTTTCAGGTCTGTGAAAGATACATCCTTGTCAATATAAAGAGCTTCTACCTGGTGGAAGAAGCAGTGTGCACGGTAGCTGATTGCTTCGTTACGGTATACACGTCCCGGACAAATAATGCGGATAGGAGGTTGTGTAACTTCCATCACACGACTTTGTACAGAAGATGTATGTGTACGCAATATGATATCAGGATGTGCTTCAATGAAAAATGTATCTTGCATATCTCTTGCCGGATGATCTTCAGCGAAGTTCAATGCAGAGAATACATGCCAGTCATCTTCAATTTCAGGTCCCTCTGCAATACTGAATCCCAGACGGCCAAAAATATCGATAATTTCATTCTTAACAATAGATAGTGGGTGACGAGTTCCTAAGTCAACCGGATAAGCAGAGCGAGTTAAATCTAAATCGCATGAACTGCTGTCCTGACTTTCAAAAGCCTCTTTTAAGGCATTAATCTGCTCCTGAGCTTTTGTCTTTAGCTCATTCAGTCTCATTCCCACTTCCTTTTTCTGATCAGCCGCTACATTACGGAAATCAGCCATAAGGTCATTAATTGCTCCTTTTTTGCTTAAATATTTAATACGCAGAGCTTCCAACTCTTCCGCATTAGATGCTTTTAATGCTTCAACTTCTTCTAGTAGTTGCTTAATTTTAGCTATCATATTTTCTTAATTAATTCCATTCCTTTTTTAATAGCAGTTTCATTCATCGGAATCAAATGATGATGACGTTCAGGAAGAGTCTTTTTCAGTCCTTTTAAAACATTCTCAATTGTTACGATAGGACATATTTTTAATAATCCTCCAAGAACAATCATGTTGAATGCTTTAGCATTATTCATTTCATTAGCTGCATCCATTGCATCTATGCGATAAACATTGATATCCTTACGTGTAGGTGGATTGATAATACCATATCCATCGTAAATTAATATTCCGCCTGGTTTAACCTTGCTTTCAAATTTCTCTAAAGAAGGCTGATTCAGGATAATTGCGGCATCGTACTTACTCAAAATAGGAGAAGATATCTTATTATCGCTAACAATAACAGTAACATTGGCAGTACCACCTCTTTGTTCAGGTCCGTATGCTGGCATCCATGATACTTCTTTATTTTCCATTAAGCCTGAATAGGCAAGGATTTTACCCATAGACAAGACTCCTTGTCCACCAAATCCAGCTATGATTATTTCTTCTTTCATTGCTCTGATTTTTTAGATTATTCTTTATCTTTTAAGTCGCCTAGTGGATAGTAAGGGAACATGTGTTCTTCCATCCATTTATTAGATGCTTCCGGACTCATCTTCCAACCAGAGTTACAAGTTGAAACAACTTCCACTAAATTAGAACCTTTACCGTTCATTGAATTTTCAAATGCTTTGCGAATAGCCTTTTTTGTTTTGCGAATCGCAGCAGTTGTTTGAACAGACTGACGGGTAACATAAGCTGTACCTTCTAAAGTTGCAGCAATTTCAGTCATTTTAAGTGGATATCCGTGTAGCTTTACGTCACGACCATAAGGGCTGGTTGCAGTTTTCATTCCAACAAGAGTAGTAGGAGCCATCTGACCGCCGGTCATACCGTAAATAGCATTATTGATAAAGATAATTGTAATATTTTCACCTCGGTTTAAAGCATGAATTGTTTCAGCAGTACCGATACAAGCAAGGTCACCATCTCCCTGATAAGTAAATACCAGTTTGTCGGGCCATAAACGTTTAATTGCAGTAGCAACAGCAGGAGCACGTCCATGAGCAGCTTCCTGCCAGTCAATGTCAATGTAATTGTAGATAAAGACCGCACATCCTACAGGAGAAATTCCCACAGTTTTGTCTTCCATACCCATTTCTTCAATTACTTCGGCTACTAATTTGTGAACTACACCATGACTACATCCCGGGCAATAATGCATCGGTTTGTCATTCATGAGTTTTGGTTTCTTATATACTAAGTTCTCAGGTTTGATTATATCTTCTTTAGTCATCGTCATTCCTCCTCTTATTTTTTTTCAAGCTGTTTTGAGTGATTCGCAATGCGTATTCTATGAATTTAACAAAAATGGTAAAGCAACAAACGATAAACATTACCATCTTTTCCTCAACAGTGAAGTAGATTATGATTGTACTCAAAGTTCCGATCATAAAGAGTATGTTCAGAACCAATCTGATTTTATCCAAATTCAACATACGTCTTTTTATTTAATTAGTTTTTCTTTGATTGCTTCAACAACCTCATCAGGATCAGGAACAATACCTCCAAGGCGTCCAAAGTGTTCCACTTTTACACGACCGTTAACAGCAAGACGAATATCTTCTACCATCTGACCTGCATTAAGTTCTACAGAGATCATTCCTTTTACTTTTTCAGCGTATTTAGCAATTGCTTTTGTAGGGAAAGGCCATAGAGTGATAGGACGAAGAAGTCCGACTTTGATACCTTCGGCACGAGCCAGTTCCATTGACTTTTGGCAAATACGTGCACTAGATCCGAATGCTACGATCAGATATTCTGCATCTTCGCAGTTAATCTCTTCATAACGAACCTCGTTTTCTTCAATCTCTTTATATTTAGCCTGGAAACGGATGTTGTTTTGTTCCATTGCATAAGGATCAAGCTCCAGAGAAGTAATGATATTCGGTTTACGACCATTTGCTTTTCCTGTTGTAGCCCATGGACAACGAGCAATTACTTCTTCGTCGGTAAGGCGTTTTCTTTGTGCCGGAAGAACAACTTTCTCCATCATCTGACCAATTACACCATCGGCAAGGATAATAGCCGGATTTCTGTATTTGAATGCAAGTTCAAAACCTAATCCAACGAAATCTGCCATTTCCTGCACAGAAGCAGGTGCAAGTGCTATTAATCTATAGTCACCGTGACCACCACCTTTAACAGTCTGGAAATAGTCAGCCTGACTAGGTTGGATAGTTCCAAGCCCCGGACCACCACGCATTACATTAACGATTAAACAAGGCAGTTCTGCACCGGCGATATAAGAAATACCTTCCTGCTTTAAACTTACGCCAGGGCTGGAAGATGATGTCATTACCATTTTACCGGAACCGGCACCACCGTATACCATATTTATTGCTGCAACTTCACTTTCAGCCTGTAAAACAACCATTCCGGTAGTTTCCCATGGTTTCAGATCAGCAAGCGTTTCTAATACTTCAGATTGAGGAGTGATAGGATAACCGAAATAACCATCAACTCCATAGCGAATAGCTGCATGAGAGATAGCTTCGTTACCCTTCATTAAAACAACTTCTTCTTCCATATATTCAAGTTTTTTAAGTTCTTTACTTAATTGATTAATAATGACTTTAATTACTTAAAGCTTTACTTTGAAAACAGTAATACATCCGTCAGGGCATACTGTTGCACATGAAGAACATCCGTTACAAGTGTCTTCTAATACTTGCTGAGCGAAATTGTATCCTTTAATGTTTACTTCTTTATTTGTTAAAGACAACACATTAAGAGGGCATGCCACCACACAAAGATTACATCCTTTGCAACGTTCGGTGTCAACTACTATTGCTCCTTTTATTTTAGCCATAATTTAAGAATTTATTGATTGTACATATCCTTATTATAGAAATTCAGGATGTCCATTATCATTTTATGAGCTTGCAGTGCCGGACTCTGAGGGTTTATTTCTATAGCCGATAAGTAATTGTTAATTGCTTGTTGCCAGTTCCCTTGTTTACGATAAGCATTTCCGCGAAGATAATATGCCTCGTCACACGTTGGATTGGACTCTATAAATAGATCCAATGCGTTTATGGCGGCCTCCACGTCATCTTTGTCGAGTAGTCCTTTTATAGTGCTAAGTTCTTCCATCTTTTGAATTTCCAATGCTTTAGACACGCAAAGATAATTTTTATTTTTTGATTTACGTATTGAGAATAGCGAAAAATGAAAAAAAGAGATGCTTGAAATAATAAAAAAAGAAATTTTTTAGTTATAGGAGTAATCTCTTTATGTTGCATAAACGTAACCAGAAATTATTTTAATAAGAAGTATAACTTTCATAAATAAAATTTTCAGGCTGTATTTTTGCAAAAAGAAAGAGGCTACCATTTTATGATAACCTCTTAAATCTTATATTTGTTGTAATTAATAAATTTATTATCCGAATAATTGAAGATATAAATGATCTTCTTTGATAATTAATTATTTTTTAATTTCTTTTCCGTTGATATATAGACCTTTAAAGGTTATATCTTTTGCTCCTTTGATTGAATTTCCCTGAGCAACATTATTGAAATGACAATCTTCTACGTTTATATTATAAACATGGTCGTTATCTTCCAAACCAACTATGTAAGCCCCGAATTTACTTTTCTCACAAGTTACATTCTGAAGATATACATTGCGTACCGTCGGATCAAAGCCACGTTTGCAATTTTCTCTGTTTTCATATTGAAGATCAATTCTAAGAACAGCTTCACCACATTGTCCTACTGTAACATCCTTAACATATATATTTTCAATTAATCCACCACGACATGTGCTGCTCTTAATACGAATTACACGGTCCAGGTTTTTACTGTCCATTTTGCAGTTCTCTACAAATAAGTTTTTATAACCACCTGAAATTTCACTTCCTACTACAACACCGCCATGTCCATCTTTCATGGTACAACCACGAACAATGATGTTTTCACTTGGTATATTCCATTTACGACCATCACCATTTCTTCCGGATTTAATAGCAATACAATCGTCGCCGGTATTGAAAATACAATTTTCAATTAAAACATTTTTGCTCGATTCCGGGTCGCAACCATCGTTGTTTGGTCCGTGGCTCAGAATGTCTACTCCCCGAACAATCATGCTTTCGCAGAATAGCGGATGAATTACCCAAAAAGGAGAGTTACGCAAGCTTACATCTTCGATTAGAATAGTATTGCATGAGTGGAAATTGATTAGCTGAGGACGCATTCCATCTTCAGGTTTCATAATGCGTTTATAAACAGGCATAGATGTTTCGGCATACATCAACAAACGTTCACGTCCGCCATTTCTTTGAGCTACTACGCCCTCTTCCCAGCCAAAGCGCTTGGCACCACACATTCTCCACCAATTTTCATTAGCACCCTGACCATCAATGGTTCCTTTACCGGTAATAGCAATGTTAGTTTCACCGTAAGCATAAATCAATGGGTGAGCATTCCAGCAATCAACGCCTTCCCAACGAGTCAGTACGGCTGGGAAATATAATTTCTGATCAGTAGAAAACTTAAGTACGGCTCCATCCTCAAAATGCAGATTTACATTACTTTTTAATGTTATAGGACCAGTGTAAAATACCCCTTTAGGGATAACTACTGATCCGCCGCCAGCCTGATTACAAGTTATAATAGCCTGGTTAATTGCATCATGGCAAGGTTCAGCTTCATTATTAGCTTTTGCTCCAAAATCGGTAATAACAAAAGTCCTTTTAGGAAAAGATGTTTTTTTAATTTGTTGTTCAATCTTTGCACACTCTTTCCAAGCTTCCTCTATCGGACTAGCGTTAGCCAAAAGAGTAATTAAAAGCAGGGGGATAATTCCGAATACTTTTTTCATTGGTATTATTCTTTAATTGTTGTTTATTTATCGCAAAGATAAGTAAACAACAAAGGAACTAAAGGGTAGTATTTGGCATAAAAAGTGTAATATTTGACACAAACCTACCTTTGTTTCTTCTTCCTGTGTCTTGAAAATAAGAAGCCGGCTATTAGAAGTAGAAGCGGCGGTGTAGCTATATTTATAAATTCATAAAAGCCTCTGTTTTCATTAATCGCTTGTTTTTTCAGCAACCTAAGTTTGTAGTCGTGCGAACGCAGATTCAGCCATTGTTCGTTTCCGGCCAGGTAATTTACAGCATTAGTTACGAAATCAGCGTTGCCTAATTGTTCGCCGGAAACTTCATCGTATCCCAATGGCATAGGTTGTGCTTTATCACCTTGTCCTTTCCATTCGTTTTTAATTATACTTCCCGTTGCAGCAACAATAATTCTTGTATTCTTGCTTTGTTGCAATCTGCCTTGAGGCAATTCCTTGCAGCTATCAGGAGTAAGCTGGTTGATAAAAGCAGAAGGAAATTGTCCTTCAATGAGTCCGGCTACCGGAATATTCGGCTCATTAAAATAAGATTCGTCGGCCGGCATTTCCACATAACGCAAACTAACTTTTTCCGGAACACGCAGAGTATGTGCATTCGGAGAAGTAGAAAGTAGTACTTGTTTCTTCAGCTGACTGTTACCTACAAAAGATATGGTACTAACAAATTCCGATTTTAGAGACGAAATGTTTCGTGTAATTATGTTCTCTTCCGAAGGATTAATCAGTGGAGCAAAGTACCAGGGTAGGGTAGTAAATGCTTCTTTAGAACCATCTTTGGAAGATGCTAATCGAATGGCTGTGCATTGCATATCCTGCACTGTTACCGGATTAATTCGTACGCCATAAGTAAAAAGCATATCATCCAGATTTACGTCCTGCTTTAAAGTTGAGGATTCTCCGGTGCCGTCAAAATCCTGCAGAGAAATCTTTATTCCGTCTATCAGCCAAAGAATTCGTCCTCCATTCATTAGGTATTGATCCAATGCAAATTTCTCTTTTTCAGTAAAAGCTTTTTGTGGAGAGGCGATAATCAAAACTTTGTAGGGGAGTAGTTCTTCAGGATTTCCACTAAGTTGCCCTCTGTCCACATTGTAATATTTACTTAGTAGATTTGTTGCTTCGTATACATACGGTTCACTCCACTCTCCGTGTCCTTCTATAAATGCAATACGATCGGGGTTGGTAATGGTCAGCATTCTCAAACCTTCTGCAATATTGTATTCCAGCTCTCCGGCCGAAGTGTTAAGCACTTCTTGCGGAGTAAGATTCAGATTCTTTTTTAGCAGACTAACCTGAATGGTATCGCCATTATATATCAACTCTGCCCATGGGAAGATTACTTTCGAGGAAAGTTTGCCTTCACGATCACGCTCATTAACAGAAAGACCACGCATGCCTTTGTTGTTCATTCTAAGATAATGCTCCTGCCTACTTTTCTCATCGGGAGCCGCCGATGGATTTATATTTTGCAGAATAATGCCGTGAGTTGAATGAACAGAAAGTTCATCTAATATGTCGGTTGCAGATGTACGTAACCTATCGAATGCAGGGTTTAAATCACCATTCAGATATAGAATTACTTTTAAAGGTTTATCAAGGCTTTTAACCAGTTTGCAGCTTTGATCGGATAAAGTATAACGCTTCTCGGATGTCAGATCAACCCTTATAAAATAATAAGAAGAAATCAAGTTTATAGCCAGTAGTAAAACCAGTAATCCAGTTCCATTTAAAATCTTCTTTTTCATCTTTTACGTGTATTTACTTGTATTGTTAGATAAATAAAGAAGATCGTAATTGAGGCGAAATAGATTAGATCACGGGTATCAATCACTCCTCTTGCCATAGATTGATAATGAGCCTGAATTCCCAGCTGAACCCAACCGTTATGCAGACTTCCGCTTGTTGTTAGCGAAGCAATCAATTCAAATCCGTAAAAAGCAGAAAAAGAAAGTAATATTGCCAGAAGGAATGCTACCAGTTGATTGTTTGTAAGTGAGGAAGTAAACAATCCGAAACTAACAAATGTAGCCAGCAGACAGAGTAATCCGCAATAACCGCCAGCTGTTTCTCCCCAATCTATTCCAGTCGTACTCAGTAAATAAACGCTAATTACATAAATTATGGTGGGAACCAAAGCGATAATCATTAATAGCCAGGCCGACCAGAATTTGCTCAAAACAATGGTGCTAATCTTTATCGGTCTCGAAAAAAGAAGTTCCAAAGTACCCATCCGGTTTTCTTCAGCAAACATACGCATGGTTGTAGCAGGAACCAAAAGTAAGAAAAGAATAGGCGACAGAGAAAAAAATGGTCTGAGTGTAGCATAACCTCCATCCGGTAAGTTATATTCTCCATTAAAGAACCATAGCATGAGCGATGCAGCCAGGAACCACACCAGGAGTATTACATATCCAATTGCCGAACTAAAAAATCCTGCTATTTCTTTTCTAATCAAATATTTCATTAATTGTTAGAATATTTATTATTTTTGTATGTTAGCTTATAATGATTAACGGTACAAAGATACTTATTATTGTATTGACAGTGCATAGCTATGGACCATAAAATGAAGATAAAAATAGTAGTCGTTACGTTCTTTTTGCTTCTTTTCATAGGAGCCGGAAGTTATTTTTTTACGAGTCTCAATACTCGTGGAAAAGCGGCTGGAATTAATCTTTTTTCTTTGGTTCCTTCAGATTGCTCAGCGATATTTGAAACCAATGACCTTGCTTCCCTATTGAAAGAGTTGAAAGGAAAAAATTATGGAAAAGAGTTGACTACTCATGGATTCTCTCTTATTGCTAAAGATTTAATAGATCATTTTGATGAATTAACAGCATCCGCTCCATCGGGATTAAGCTTACGGATAAACAAGATGCTTATCAGTTTCCATTCTCCGGGAACAGAAATGGATCAGGTGCTTTATTTCCCAACAAATCCCGGAGACGAGAAATGGATTGAAGAAAAAATCCAAAAGAAACGTCCAATAGATTTCCCTTTAAAATCAGTATTATACAAAGACAAAAAGATAAATATTTGTCCTATGGGAGGCGATTTGTTCCTTTGTTACTACAAATCATCAGGTTTTGTAGCAGTCAGTTATTCCAAAAGATTGATTGAACAAGTGATAGATGCCCATGTTAGTGGTAATTCCGTTCTAACTGATAAAGTATTTGGTTTCGCAAAAGATACTAAAACAGCTAATGGCATTGCTTCTTTGTATGTGAAAGAGAAGCAAACCGGTTGGAGTTATCTGAATTTAAAATTTGATGATGATGCAATTAGTCTTTCAGGAATTACCACGGATGCCGAAACCAGTTCATCGTTTGTAAACGCAATTAAGGAACAAAGTCCTATTAAGCTCTTTTCGGGAAATATATTTCCGAGTTCTACATACTATATGAACCAAATGTCAATTTTACAAATTCAATATATTGCTATAAATTCAGCGCAGACTGAATATGATCTTGCTTCTTATAGCGATGAAGTTAAGGCAACAGATATTCAATTAATGTACTTTCTGAAAGGAAATGTTGCAGGAAGTTTAGCCGGATTCTCTTTTTGCTCAGATGATTCCATTCAGCGACCATTCTCGTTGCTTTGCATTCCCATGCAAAATTCAATGAAAGCAGAAGCCGATTTGCGCTTGTTTATGCAAAATCATTCAATAAACACAGTAAGTGCTGCCGGTGGGAAAATCCAATTGTTCAATACCGGAAATAGAAGTTATCGCTTTTATTCACTACCTCCCAGTACCATTTTTTCTCAGCTTTCCGGCATTAAAGATGCAGATCTAAATACCTATGCTCTTTTCTATAAAGATAAGCTATTGTTAGCCCCCGATCCGGTTAGTGCTCTTTCCTATATTAATCAGATTGAAAAAGGTAATATAATAGAAAAGGATAGTATATATAAAGAAAATATCTCTCATGTAGATAATCGTTTTAATTTTCTACTTATGACCGATTTAGGAAAACTAGCTCTCTATCCGGAGTATCGCTCGCGATTAATTCCTGATTTCTTCTGCCAACACATGAGCTTCTTTAGCCATTTTATACTCCTAAATCAGCTTGTGTGTCAAGATAGAAAAGTTTATCCTAATCTGATATTTATTTATAAAGGCGAAAAGTAACGCTCAATGTTACTGAAATATTATATATCTTTGTAAGATAATTTAATTATTGAATATCCGGAAGATGATGATAAAAGATTATATATTCCTCATATTATTTAGTGCAGGTGCTCTTTGGTGTTTGAAAGACCTCTTAAATATGAAAAATATTAAAGGCGAAAGTAATAAAGAAAAGAAATTGTATAAAGAGAATAAGATATTGCTATTGGGTATTTATATCTTTCTAGTAGATATGTATGTAGAAAAAATATTCTTTTGAATGATTGAGCTCTTAAAGCAACCCCAGAACTTCTTGTCAAGGATTGCTTTAAGAAAATAAAAATCGATATTATTTTTTAATCAAAGCTGTTATAGTATATTTTATCTCAGCTTTTGGGTTTTCTGTATATACTCTGACAATACATGTCTTTGAAGTTGTATTTTCTGTCCAGTTTACTTCAACTTGTCCTTTTGTACTTGTTATAGAAACAGACGTTAAATCCTCAGCTAGGGCATTCCATGCATAATTTAATTCCAATTTAGTTGATGAATTGAAAGACCCCGTAGTAATTAACGGTTTACAATTCTCAATCATAAACCCTTCGTTTATCGGGTAATTAATATTGTTTATTGTAATTTGCTCTATTCCGAGTACACTTTTGGTGATAGGCTGTGGTCCTTCTTCATGCTTTTCACATGCCATAAGCAGACAAACAAAGATAAGTAATAGTTTAGCTTTCATTATAATTGTGTGTTTATATTTTTTGCAAAGATAATTATTGTAAATAAATAAACAATTAGTTACTTTAATGTTTGTTCATTTCGTAACCAAAATATGCCGTTTGGTGAACTAAATTTGTTGAAGTCTTTAGCTCAGAGCATCTTTGCTGAAAAAATAAAATGTTATGAAGATAGAAAGAACAACCATTCCAATGCAATCATTTATTTATGGATTCTCTTTGAGTGCAGATTATTCAGAGTGCTACCAAACGTTCACCGATAAAAAATCAGTGACACTTGAATCATGTTTGTCATTGTTTTCATTTAAACCAAAGTGGGTTGACTTTCTATATAAGCTTCGTAACTTATTAGTGAAGCCATTAGGCTTGAAAACTTCTACTGACGAAATAACAAATATAAATCCTCAGAAAGGAGAGAAATTAAATTTTTTCGATGTGCTTGAAAGAAGTGAGACGGAAATTCTGATGTATGCAAACGATAAACATCTGGAAGGGTGGTTTTCTCTTCAATGTGAACCTGGTAGAAATAAGCACATTGTAAGGTTTGTAACAGTCGTTACTTTTCACAATTTAATGGGAAGAATTTATTTCTATACAATCAAGCCGTTCCATTACCTGATAGTCAGAGATATGTTGTACAGAATGTGTAAACACTAAAATATAAATTATGAAATCCTTATATAAAATTGTGAGTGTCGCAACTTCTTTATTATTCATTTATTTGTTTGTACAATTACTTTTTATGCCGAATTCTTTTATTAAAGATTTGGGACTAAAACCTTCCGAGGCTGGATGTGTTCTTGCCAGGAGAGCGTCAATGTTTATGTTGGGAATATCCGTGCTGATGTTTGGTACAAGAAATCTACCTCACTCAAAAACAAGACAAACCATTTGTATGGCTACCGGAATTACACTGTTTGGATTATCTTGTGCAGGCAGTTATGAATATATTAAAGGAACAGTAAACTCTTCTATCTTGATAGCCATTATTTGTGAAACAATATTGTGGGTATCTTTTGGAATAATCTTAATCAAAAGTTATCTCAATCATTAATTCTATTCCCTTGTTTTCAAAATAGATGGCCAAGTTGTAATAAATTGGTAAAGTTCCTTTGCATCAATAACTTTTTTAATAGCTTTGTAGATTAAAATTGAATTATGAAATATATATTAAAAATACTTATTCACTCACTTTTCTGGCTGGTTTTCGTTCTGTTCTACCTGGTACTATATGTTGTGCCAAAGGGAGATCTTTCTGTTGCATTGCAAGAACTTACTATCCAGTTTTATATCAATTTTGTTTGGGCTGCAGTCATATTCTATTTATCCTATTATTGGCTGATACGATATTTTGAGAAAAGTCAGTTTGTCAGATACCTTATTCTTTCAGTGTTTATAAGTATTTCTGTTTCAATTGTTTTCTTGATCATCTCGAAGCTTATTACCCCTGGACTAAATGTGCAGAATTATGTTCTCCTTTTGCCATCAATGGTTGGTTCTTTTATTATAGCCCAATGCGGATGCTTGATTAGAGGTTTTGAAAACTGGTTTGCTAATATTCAGCTGAAATCAGAAATAGAAAACCAGAATCTTAAGAACGAACTTAAGTTGCTTAGACTCCAGGTTAATCCTCATTTTCTTTTCAATACATTGAATAATATTGATTCTTTAATTAGTAAATCACCTAAAACTGCTTCAAAAATGCTTATTACTCTGTCTGAAATGCTAAGATATATGGTTTATGAGACTAAAACGGAGACTGTTCCTTTGCAAAAAGAGGTAGACTATCTTACCAGTTATATACAGCTTCAACAACTGCGTTTTAAGAACGTAGATTATATACGTTACTCTTTTCCAGAGCCAGAGGTTTGTAACACTCAGGTTGCCCCAATGCTTTTTATCCCTTTTGTGGAAAATGCCTTTAAACATTCGTGCAATGCAGAACTCATGCCGGTTGTTGATATAAAAATTGCTTTAAATGATAATATTTTAAGCTTCACTTGTGTAAACTACTTCGATACTGAGGAAATTTCAAAAGAAACCAACCAATCGGGTATAGGATTAGAAAACGTGAAAAGACGCCTTGCTCTTCTATATCCCAAGAATCATGAGTTGCAGATAATAAAGGAATTAAATACCTTTAGAGTTGAATTAACAATAAAGTTATGACAATATCATGTGTCATTATTGAAGATGAGCCGTTGGCAGCAGAAAAGCTGGAAAGTTTTGTCGCCCGAATACCCTTTCTTAAGCTCGAAGGCAGTTTTGATAATGCCTTGGAAGGATTGCAATTCCTGAAAACGCATACTGTTGATTTGCTATTTCTTGATATTCAGATGGAAAAGATTACCGGCATTCAATTGCTTGAAAATCTTTCCGCGAAACCCTATGTTGTCATTACATCTGCTTATTCAGATTATGCCTTGAAAGGATATGAATTGAGCGTCTTTGATTACCTGCTTAAACCATACTCTTTCGAGCGTTTCCAAATGGCTGTTAACAGAGTATCCGATGATCTGAAACAAAAAGCAAGAGCAAAGAATGAGAACAATGGTTCCCAAATCTTTATAAAGACAGAATATCGTCGTGAAAATGTACATCTCGATGATATTCTGTATATTGAAGGAATGCAGGGATATTTAAAAATTTATCTTCCTGATAAGAGAATTCTTACCAAGCAAAGCATGAAAGCTATATTGAAAACACTTCCCGAAGATCAATTCATCCAGGTTCATAAATCTTATATTGTTTCTTTGTCTAAAATTGAATCTATTGAGCGAAATCAGATAAAAATCTCTGGTAAGTTAATTCCTGTTGGAGATTATTATAAGATGCAGTTTTATGAAAGAATCGAAAACCGTTGAGTAACTCTTGTTTAAAAAGAAGTTTTAACCATTGAGCTCTGACAAACAAATATCAGGCTATGATTGAATGGTTTATTGGATTATCCTTTATATTTGTATAAACTAAATCTGATTTTATGTTTGGTGAATTAGAAAAATATCATAGAAATGGACATTTCTTTTTTATGAAAGGAACTTGTCTGGAAGATGTTGCAAAGGATATACCTGATGAGCCAGGTGTATATTGCGTTTATGCTTTAGTAAGGGGGCATATTGAACTTGTTTACATTGGTAAGTCTGGTACACTTGAACAAGATGGAACTTTCAACGGACCTATGCTGAATCAGTGTATAAACTATAAAAAAGAAGGCATTAAAAGAGATTCATTCTTTAAGAGTATGATTACCAAACTTGGCGCAGATGCTCTTGATATATACTGGTATGTAACCTTCGATAAAAATAACCCTGATTTGCCCGGATTTGTTGAAGCTATATTATTGCAGAAACATTTTGATGTTTATGGACGGTTGCCTCTTTGGAATAAGTCGTTTTAAAACGGAGCCCTTTTTGATAATAGGATGTATAACATTCTACAATGTTTTTACGTCTGATTGTATTATTCAAAAAAACACCAATAAGAACTAGATCTTTCTTGTTTTCCATATAGCCATTGGGTGTTCCTTTATTCGATTAACTATCTCTTCATTTTCGAATAATAACTCCGGTGAATATATGTTATTATTGAATTTTTCAATAAACTCAGTTTCTTTTTCAGTGAGTATTAATAACCTCGAAAGAAATTCCTTAACTGTAGTCTTTGCTTTCTCAAAATCAAAGTGTTCACTTTTTCTTAATACAGGTATCAGATGAGCCCGTATTTGCGGAAACTTCAAATTATCTATTGCATCGAAGTTGAATTTAGTCTGAGCTGGATTGCTACCTCCAACTGCTAGATAGAAAAATATTGTTTTTCGCAGAAGGTTTAAGTCTTCATCATGGAACAAGGATTGATCTATCATATTATAAACATCATATAAATCACGTGCAGCCGTTCGTTCTATCAATGCTTTAATCTTGCTTCCAAATAATTCAAGCGGAGCAAGAGCACGAATGCTAAAAGGTTGAATGAAATCTATTGCTGTTTTAACTTCTTCAAGAGGAAGAATATGATTCCTCATAGAATAGTTAATCTCAATTTTGATGTTATCCTTGTTTCCTGCTGCATTTTGATAATAGAAAGCCCACGAATCTAGAGAGTGAGGATTCTTTGTGTTTGGACTTAAAGTATATCCTTGGGCAAACATATAATCCAGAATTTCTTTATTGATTAGTTCTCTTGCAGCAATCATCTCTTCTTTACTGCATTCCTTAGTAAAATCCAAGTCAATATCAACTGACAGTCTTGGCAGATTAAAGACGGTCAGGTTAATAGCTGTTCCTCCTTTCAGCGCAAGATTCTCTATTAGTAATGGACTATTGTTGAAATAGCGTAATATATCAGACAAGCGGATAACTTTTTCCAGATTATCCCTGATAAATCCATTCTCTTTTGCAATTCTATCTAAGTCTGTTTTACTATACAAGCTCATTTTCTCCCTGTTCTAAATATGATAAGATATTTTCAGGAGCACATAATTTCCATTCTCCAAAGTAAGTGGACGATTCTTCCTTGTTAGTTAAGTATTTTACGTGTAGACCTCCCTTTTGTTTGCACTTTGAAATAAAGTCATCGCTGAGTTTAACGTTATCCTTGAAATATTGCAATACAAAGCCCACCTTTTTATAAAGAAACGCTTTATTGTATTTGCTTAAGTAGGAGAGTAATTTCTTTTCATCTAAATAAGTGATAAGAGAAAAGCAGTGAATAATTTCTTCCAAACCACCTGCACGATCTATTCTATCTAAACAATCTATAACCGTTCGTTCTAAATCAGTTACTTTTACCATGGAATTCATCTGTGGAGTATAGACACCCAATTCAAAAGAGGATTTGCAATAATTATAGTGTATATCCTCAAACTCGAACTCGTTAAAACGCTGCTCACTGGAAATAAATAAGTCATAGAAAACCTGATGAGCAACTCCATGATATTCCAATGCGGAGTGATAAGATATATAAGCAGATGGAGTAATATGACTTCCTATTTCAAATTTGGTAGCCATATTTGCTTTAGTAGCCAAATCCGTTACAGTATATAAATTCCTGCGTATTTGATTTATTAAGCCTTGTTTCTTATAATCATTCAATAGGGCTTTTGCGGAATCCTCATTGTTAATGATAGAAACAACATCTTTAAAATGAAATATTTTTAGATGATGAAATTGTTCCAAATACTTTTTCATGGCAATATTTCTTTCTTATTTTACGCAAAGGTATGTAAAAAAGTCAACTTTCGTGCAAATAACGAAAATAAAGTAACATTGGACTTTCTGACTTTATTGTTACGAACATATTTTGTTTGGTTAGAGTGATTTATTTCTTGCATATACCCATATCCAAATTCATTCATTATTGGTACTTTTGCATTTAGACATTATCAACAACAAATGGATATCTGGGATAAAGAAAAACGGTCGCAAGTAATGTCCATAATACGGTCAAAAAACACTAAACCGGAATTAGCATTACGAAAAGCTCTTTTTGCAAGGGGTTTTCGCTTCCGTGTGAACGATAAACGATTACCCGGAAAGCCGGATATTGTTTTACCCAAATATAAAACGGTTATCTTCGTACATGGTTGCTTCTGGCACAAACATGAGGATTGCAAATATGCTCATATTCCAAAAACAAATACTCAGTTCTGGATTGACAAACTCACTTCCAACGTTGAAAGAGATAAAACCAATACAGAGAAACTTACAGTTGCTGGGTGGAATGTGCTGGTTGTTTGGGAGTGTGAAGTCAGACACACTTACAAACACGACATTGCACCACTAATTGACAACCTTATCAATTCAATTCTGGAGAAACAGCCTCGTATAATTTCATTGAAATTTTACGAAGAGCGGGAAAACAAAATCTCTATCGTTGCCGAAGAAACTCTTGAAGACCCAAGTACTCCAAATAAAACGGATTAACCCTCAGTAAATCCGTGTTTTTTTAAAATATCCAGACTTTTCTTGCAACCCCAAGCCAAGCGACTATCCATCTGTCGTTTACCAGAAGCTACTTCGCTCAAAACTTTCCATTGCCAGTCTTTAAGAATGCGACGACGTTTATCCCAATCTGCCATCTTCTGAATAAGTTCAACAGTAATACCAAAATCAGTATCTATCGTTTCGGTTGTTGCTTTTATTGCGTTGGGGTGCTCTGACAATTCGTCTGCCTCGGCAAGCAGGTCAATGTTATGCTCACACACAATATCAAAAATTGTCATTGCTCTACTACGGAATGAATCTGAAATTGGGCGTTTAAATTTAATCGCATTTGCCATATCAAACCCTGCAAAGGATTGTTGGCTTGTTTTTAAAAATCCTGTATCCTTACCCCATTGCTCTATTTTCTTCCAAAGCGTATAGGGAATTGAGCGTAATAATGATATTTCATATTCATTTTGTTTTTGCTCTTCCAAATCGTCGCTAATATCAATAACTTGCCTCTTTGGAGGATTTTTTTCGTCAACCAAATCCAAACTAATACTATTCAAATCATATTTTAATCGGATATTATCTCTAACGGTTTCCCAAAAATCCTGTTTCTTAGCTTTTTCTGAATGGTTAACATTTGGGAATTCGTCCAAAATAAACTGATTAACTTGTTTCATTAGACTATAAATCAAATCCGAGAGAGCCGGAGATATTTGTTGGTTTTTCCATATTTTATACAAGTCAATACCACATATCTCTTTACTTTTATCGTTTGTAATTATATCTAAAATAGCCAATGTATAGGGTACTACGACTTTACGCATTTCACCAATTTTGAATGATTGAGCACCTGTACCATATCGTTTCTCTGCGGTCTTGAAAAGAATACATTTTGCTATGGAATCTTCAAAATAAATATTATTTATCTTTTTGACATTTTCAGGTAGATTATATTTGATGAAAAACGGATAATTACCATCTTTACCTTTTACTGCCGTATGTGGTCCAATTAGTAATTTGCCTCCATCATAAACCTCCGGAAATGAATTTACATATAAACCCAACATTTCTTTGGTAATTTTTTGTTCTTTAGGGTATTGCAAATCGAATTTGCGCTGCAATGCTGGAGTAAGACGGCGACGAGCATTATCAAATTCCCCTCGTACTCTTTCAAAAAACCAATTTCTAATCAATCCGCTTTCAGACTTCGGCATTATTATTGACCGGGATATCTCTTTAAATTTTTTCAGCGATGCATTATTTGCAGAAAAATCAGCTGTATTAACCTTGTTCTGCGTATTTGCATATTTTGATATATCAGAAACAATATCCGCAAATTGATCTTTTACATTAATTACCGACAATTTCATTTGAACAAATATATCGGAAATATCTGCTTTAACTTTCTTGTCTTTCCATGAATGATATATTGAAGCGGTAGTCTGTCCACCATTCACAATTTGTAGATTACTGATTTTTTTTATTAAATGGTTTGTTTCATCAAGTTCTATTTGGTCAGCGGTTGCAGTAATTCCGTTGTTATACGCCAAGAACATGTAAGGTTTTTCGACAATTGTATTACGAATGCCAACATTTACGCTGTTTTTACCTTTAAACTGCAGAAATGAACGAACATTTTGCTGTAATAATCTTTCGTTGTAAAGTTCGTAAAGGCTTGCTAAACAGGTGCCTGGAACAATTGCGACATACGCCTGATAATCTTGGGTATTGGTTTCAGCCTTTAAACACGGTACTTTAAAACTTTTATCGTCAATGCAGTCAAAGTCAATTTCAATAGGCACTCCCGACTGTTCAATTTGATACAAATAATTTATATCAACCACATTGTAAATAATTTTGCAACCACAAACCTCCGCACTTTGTATTGGCTTTCCTTTATATTCTCCATTGGTTAATATCGTTGCGTATACCCTTAGAAGATTGCTTTGCAAATTACCTTGTATAACTTCATCATTGGAAACAGTATGAGCAAACTGAAAAATCTCAGAGGACTCTTCAATTTCATTGGCATAATCATTATAAATAACCTTTCTAAAGAAATTAGTTATTCTGGTGACAGCCCTTTCTATTTCACTTGTTGGGGTAGTTTGTTTTTCATTTGGGCTATTGATTAAAACCGAAATAAATAAATTTATTATTTCTCCGTCTTCGTCAATAGCATATCCGTTTATCTTATGTTGATTACGTGTACCCAATGCTTTTTCGTCATAAGCAACTGAAGCATCAGCAACCTCATTATTAACCGACAGCAAATCAAGAACCTTGCGTGTAAATGCCTGTTCTTGAGTATCTCCATCCTCATTGCTTAATTGAGAAGAAATAACATCTTGCATGAAAGATTGGTAATATTTTTCAATTTCTGTCATAGATTGGTTATTGTATTAAAGACCACACTTTCTGCAACCATGTATTCATTGCATTGCGAAAGTATGATTGAGTATTTTACATCACCTACACCATTACGGATATCCTTTTCTTTAATGCGGGGAAATTCTCCATTTATTTTGTAGTAGTTTTCATCTCGAATTTGATAACATTTTTCTTCATACAAATCTTTATGCTTCTCAAAATAGCCAACTTCCAAAAGTTTATTATTAAAGATATTCAGGGCTAAAGCGTTGTCCTGTAAAGATTCTCGGATTTCATTAATCTTTGCATTCAGGCTCTCACCATTTTTCTTCGCTGCCTCAACAGATAAATGAAACAAAAACAGATTTTCCAACAATGTTTCGTCCAACTGTCTTTCGCTACTGATACCAACCTTCTGGTGATTATTTCCAGCAGTGGTTTTCACCTCTACTGCCCAATCATTATATTGAAAATCCCGTACCTCCCTATCTGTACCAACCCATGAACCAAGACTGGATACGGCATCATATTTGGCTATATATTTCTGCAAAAAATGTAATTCGCCGTATAGTCCCTGCTGTTCAGAAGAGTTAAGCCCTTCTCCTTTCAGTTTTTCAAAAAGAGTTTGCCACTTTTCGAGTTGATTGATAATTGTTCTGACAACCTGTTTTTCAGAGCGTAGCGACAAAACAGACTGAATCATATTTTCGCACATCACCGCAAAAACATCACGACTCTGGTAATGAACCAGTTTAATAACAAGCAGATAATGGCTAATAAACGAGTTGTCATTAGTCAATGAAACCTGTAAATCCCGCAAATTAGAAAATGCGGAAATATCAATTTTAATGTTCTTGTCGAAAGACAAAGCAATTCCACAATGTCTTTCAGGATTTTGAAAAACTGCGTAAATGTACAGTTCTGAATCATTTGAATAAAGCCGTTTTAAAAGTCCTGTTTCATTGGACTGCTCTATATTTGACCATATTTCCAATATATTACTATTCATCGTCTTCCAAATTATCGTTATTATCCTCGAAATCAATCTCTGACTGATAGAATTCGTTTGCCAAGGCTGTGTTAATTGCAAACTCAACGGTGTGCTCAGTATTACTTTTAGGAAATACAATTGCAAAACCGATTATAACATCATCATTTTCCTGAAAAATCACCTTATCCGGTATTGGATTACCTTCTTTGTCTTTAGGATTTGCACCAACAGGATCGAGTGGGTAAATAATCAACAAGGGATTATTCACACTGCGGAAATATTCACGCACCAATTTTGGTTTCGGATATGCCTTTTTCCAGTCCCTATCCTGTTTTGAAATTTGGAGTGCCTCATTAAAATACACTTTGTCCAAATCAATAAATTCATCTGTCTGGTTTCCAACAATGTGATTTTTCTTTATAACATAAGTATTTGTATCTCCGGCAGTATTTCGGGTAAAACATCCCGCAACGATTTGATTCGATACTACAAATTCCTTTGTAGCATTGGCTTTGTTCATCAAGGCAACACACCAAGAACCAAGTTCTCCAGCTTGATTGAGTTTGCGTATATAATTACCTATTAAAGTCAAATCAACTTTTGCAAGTTGAGGTGCAACGGTAAATTCCGAAAAGAATTTCAAAATGTCTCCAGGCAAAACATTTGACCAAAGATAATCGTTGCTGTCCTTTATTATTGGATTACCAAACTTTGAAAGGAAATTTTGAGTAGCAACCAAATTTTTCCGAATTACTCCACTATCGGTTGGAAGCTGATATGTTTCAACTAAACGACCTGACCACGAAACTTGTATCTTATTGACATTTCGCATTTTTGTAATTGCTGTAATCTGCAATTGACCGGGGTGAGTGCGCACTTTTAAAGCGTATTTTTCAGGAGTTGCTTTCGCATTCCACATTGCATCAAATTCTTCCCTTAAATCTTCGCTTGCCATTGTAATATGCCTAAACCACTCATTAAGTTCGCTACTTGTAAACAAACGGCATAAATCAACATAACCTGGTCGATAGCCAAACCAACGCCCCATTTGCATAAGTGTATCATACATTTTTGAAGCACGTAAGAAATAACTAACTGACAGCCCTTCCAAAGTCAATCCCCGGGAAAGTTTATCACCACCAATTGCAATTACTGAAATTCCTGTTTTTTCGTTTTCGTAGTATTCCAACGCATCAGCTGACTTTCCATTAATTGACATTACTTTGATTTTTTGAACAGCCTTGTACAAACAAGGTTCTATTTCTTGAAAATCATGCACTTTCAATTTAGTATCAATATCTTTAAATGAAGAATCCATGATATTTTGAGTTGTAGTGCGATATGAAATATAATTATCGGAGTCAACTTCGAAGATGTGTCGAAACTGTTCCATAATAAATTTATCTTTCTGTTCAATACCCCGTTTGTAGAAAAGAAATACATTCTCAACAACCTCTTTCAGTGAGTTTTGCCAAATCAAATAACGCGATACATGTATCAACATTGAGTTATGTTTGTTCTCCTGACCACGTGCAATGCGAATAGCACATGTAACAATGAAACATTTAATCGCTATTTGCAGCGATTCAGGCAATGAATCTGGAGTTGAATCATCACTTTTGTGTCTGTCAGGGAAGAACTTGGTGTAGTCATCAATTTTTCGAACAACAGGCAATAAATCATCATTTGCATCGTCAGCTTCCAATGAAGTACCAAAGATTTTTTCGGCACCTATGTAGTTACTTGGTGCGGGCAGATTAATAATAAAGTCACGTGGAAACAAATCGTCTTTGTCGAGTGGAATGAAGATATTGGCAAAAGGCGTAGCCGTGTAGCCAACATATCCGAAACGGTAAAAATGACCTGCTATTTTTCTTATCCAACCATTTATTGCTGTGGGGGCTTCATCTGGTTTTTTTGTATTGATTGAGGCGTTATCTGCCTCATCATCAATAATCAAGAGGGATTTGTTTGTAATTTTATTTTCACCATTAACTTCCTGAGCCTGTGAAAGAAGCCATGTATTAAGCCGTTTCAACACAGTGGCATTTTTCTTAACAACAAGTAGCAAAGGACTTTGAATATCGAAACTTATTCCCAGACTATCTGCTAATGACTTTTTAAAATCAGATTTAATGGTTGTTATTGAAATGGCCGTATTGTTGTTGTCTAACACACCAACACCAATTCTATTTGTACCGTTATTCTTCCATGCCCTTTCGTGTTCAGTATCAAAACCCAAAAAGTCTTCATCTAAACGGTGCTGAGTTTGACTGCGTAAATTGTTATGCAGCCCTGCTAGAACAATTATCAAATTAAAACCTGCATCGGCAGCTTTACAAATCAGTCCTGTATAATTAGCTGTTTTACCTGACTGCACCTGACCAACAACCAACCCTTTTTTATCAATTCCTTTCACATTACGAATTGTAGGATCGTAGAGTTTATCCAGAATATCGTCTGTTAAACGATCAATTTCGTCAATAACTTTTGGGGCGAAATTTTTTGTATTCTGAAGATATGTTGTGTACCTGTTCCAAAACTTCCAATCACTTTTTTGGTGATTAGCTTTGAAATTCAACAACCAAGGAGTGTTTCTTTCACTGTCAAACAGCATTTTGTATTCCTCCTGCCTGACGTTATACAATCTCAACAATTCTATGTGCAGTTGATCTTTGTCGATTGAAGAAAACAGAGACATCGATAAACACTGCTCTATGGCACTATTTATTTCAAAATCAGTTACGCTTGCTTTTTCGCCAATTATGGCTCTGCAAATATTTAGTGCTTTATCAATCATAATTATCTATTATTTCTATGAGTTCAGGAAAATTATTAAACGGTTCCATATTCAGCAACAATAATTTAATTTGTTCCATGCTTTTCCCACTTTCACTTTGGATTTCAATAATTTTTTTAATCATTGCTTTGACTACTTCCAAATTTGTGTCTTCAAAAGGTTCAGCTGTTTCTCCTTGTTCAGCTTCACGAATGAAAACAGACTTTGTTGGTACGGTTTCTTCCACAAACCGCAAAAGAAGTTCTATTGCCTTATCTGGCTCTGTTTCTGCCAATCGCTTAAGTTCACCTATCATTAAATGATTTCGGTTTACAATGAAGGAGTATTTTTGTCCCTTTTTCTTTTCAAGCCAAAGTGGTTGAAATTCTTGCTGCTTCCTTGTTGTTAAAATCTTGCCTCTATGCCGAAAAACTTCTACACCACGATTGCGGACAGCAAGAGCGTATTTTTTTATTTGTTCCCTATATATAAACGGTGGACGTGCAGTTGATTTTTTAATATCAATCTGCCAGTCAGTATCTAAATTATTTGGCAAATCAATCTGAATTCGAACTAGTTTATAATGTTCTTCTTTACGGAACATTCCCAACCAATCACCTGCCAGCATCAAGCGCTTTCCCCGATATACATAAAATCCCTGTTGGTTAGTCCAGCCATTTACTCCTTCAGCACTTCTATAAATATCTTCTGTAAGGTGACTCTTGTGGGGTAGAACATAACCCTTCATAACAGCTTCGCCAATGAATTCATCAGGGAAAGACTGTGTTGTTTCAGAAAACAAAAACGGATTCCATGGTTTTATCTCGTGTCCCCAGCAAAAAAAAGATACAGATTTTCCTTCAATAAAACGGTGAAAGGTCATTGCAAGGTGTTGTTTGACTTTATCCATTTGAGCCAAAAACTTATCCTTTGCAATTTCATTTGAAATTGACGTTTCAGGTGGAATAATACGATCCAAATCTGTCCAAATTACAAGGGTACCAGATCTCAATTTGTCAAGTGCAAGTAAATATTCGTCTGGAATGGGATAGCGAATAAGTTCCCACCTATCTGTTTGATTCACATAATTCAAATCCCATATCCAATAAACAGTATCAAAACCTTCTTTTTTACTAACAACGATTAGATTTTTGCATTGAGAAAATGAAGCAGTTTTCAAACCCAAACCGAAACGGCCCAAATCCTTTTCATCTCTTATGTCATTTGGATTTTTTGCACCTGGTTTCATTGCTTGTATGAGTTCATCGTTATTCATACCGCAACCATCATCCAATATAGAAATGACTGAATTGCCACCTTTCCATTCGGAGTTGAACCAAATATTTTTGGCATCAGCAGAAATTGAATTATCTATAACATCTGCAACAGCTGTTTCGAGATTATAGCCAATTGCTCGAAATGTCAATATCATCGATGAAGCACATGGCTCTGCTGCTGCGGTTTCAATATTACTGTAATTCATGGGCAAATTGTTTTTTTATTTCTGCTGCAATTTTATATGCCAAAACAACCGGCACTGCATTGCCAATTTGTTTAAATGCAGCTGTTCTACTCCCTTCAAAATAGTAATCATCGGGGAAAGATTGAATGCGGGCAGCTTCACGAACCGTAATTGAACGGGCATTTTCTACTGTTGGATTCAAGCTGGGATAAATATAGTAATGGCCGTCCATTGCGATATGAGCAACGACCGTATGGCAGCAACCAAAAGGGTCAACAACCTGAAAACGATTTAGAAAGCTTTCTGTATTTTTATGATTTTGCCACTCTTCAGGAACTTTAGAGTAGTCCAGCCTTTTTTTATCATTCAACCACAAATCCACAGCCATTTTATATATTTTTCGGTCTGTCTCGTTATTTGGACGAGCTACGTGTTGAGTGGTAAATTTTAGAGTTCCTCTTATTCCGGATTTTTTTAAATATGGCATTTCATGGAGAGGTTTAGTGTATTTTATTGGCTCACACAACTTTCCTTCTCCTGCTTTCAGCTCTGGTAAATCCGCAAATAAATCCTTTAATATAGCATATTGTTTTTTTTCCTTTTCCAACTCAGGGTATTTGAATGTGGTAGGATTCCCATCCTCATCAAATTTTTTCCAACCAACAATAATGATACGTTGACGGTTTTGTAAGACACCATAGTCTGAGGCTATTTGCAGTTTTACACCCATTTCATAGCCAGCTAAATTGACTAATTCACGGAGGTCTTTCATAGGTTCACCTCTTTTAGCTGAAATGATTCCCAACACGTTCTCAAACACAAACATTTTTGGGTGGTATCGTTCCAAGAATTTCACATAGTATTTGTACAATTCGTTGCGAGGGTCTTCTTCAACAGCTTTCCCCATTCTCGCACGTCCGGCAACCGAATAGGCTTGACATGGAGGACCACCAACAATTACATCAATTTTTTCTTCGCCAATAAGTGTATCAAGTGTGGAGAAAATGCCATCAATGGTATCTTCTCCAATAGTAGCTTGAATAACGGAATCCGTTATTTCCTTAGGAACTTGTTCCCATAATTTGCGGCCATCTTCCTTTTCCTGTTTTTCACGAAGGTATTTTTCGTAAACGGCCAATTGATTGTTGTTCTTTAAATAATGAAAAGCCGCTCTTGTTCGTAAGGTATCACAAGCAAACTTATTCATCTCTATATGTGCTAAAGGCTCGTACCCCGCCCGTATAAAACCTTCGGACAAGCCACCTGCACCAGAGAATAGATCAATAAAAGTTAATTTTTTCATACTAATTCTCCGCGTACACACCCACTTTCATTCTTTGATAAAGTGGTTCTCCCATAAGTTCATAAATATCAACTTCTTTTTGTTGACAAATTGAAAAACAGTTAGACATTAATTGATTAAATTGTTTGCATTCTTCCGCTGAATAAAGCGGTTCTTTGGTTTCCAGATTGATATAATTCTCAAAATCATCATCCGGGTGAAAACTCAAGTATTCTTCATAGACAAGCTGATATGCAAACAGCTTGACATCTTCTATTGTATTGATTTCTTTGAGCATATAGTTTGTTTTATATTTACATTAATCGATTCTTTAAGAGTATGTTGTTTAAAATTTTAGTCTATTTCACCCAATCCGGCTAATCTGGATAATATTCTGGCTCTTTCTGATACTTGTCTAAATCCACCAGCTTTCCCTAAATTGTATGGAATAGATATATTCCCGTATTGGCTATTGGTTATATCTAAAATTTCATTCGATTCTTTATTTATCAAATAACAATGTCCACCAAGTTCCCAATCACGCTCGCTAATTGACACTTTTTTCCAATTTTCTTTCCCTCCATTTAGTCGGTAGATTACTTCACTTGCTGCATAACAAAAACCAGTTGAATCAATTCCACTAGTGTGATTTTTAATCAGCCACTCGGGGTACAATACTTTAGCTTTTACTTCTTTTTGTGTAAATGCTATCTTTAATTTTGAAATTATTTCTTCCAGATCCATTTTTAACTTGAGATTAATTTATCTTACAAAACAATAAGACGAAGCCAATTCATGAGTAGCATCGCAATCAGGTTCATTACCGGTGTTGTTTTAATTGGAGCGAATAATCCATTTATTGGGCGAAAATCCCATCCCTCAGGATTATTCTCAGGACTAACGAGAGCTAACTCCAATGTTTGAGGATTTATACTTAAACCAAAGTCGCTTTCAGAATTACCATCTTCAATATATTCCTGAACAATTTCAAAGATTCTTTCATCAAAAGCATCTCTTTCCTGAACTGTACTGTATTCTTTTATATTTATTTGCTTTGTATTTATTGGTTTAAAATATGCCATTTCTTACTATTTGGAAGTGTTGTTGTACAAATTTTTCACCACTTGATCAATATCAGGCTGTAACTCTCCTAATTCAGAAATCTGAGGTTTGTAGTAACGCACCTTGGATAATCGGCGAATTTGCCCCGCAGCTACCATATTGTTCAAAATACGATTTACAATGGCTTGTTTGCTTACATCAACAGGAAAATCCAATGTTGTAAACACATATCCCGAGGCAAAACGATTGATTGTATTTCTAATTGTTTCAGTCATTTGTGATTGATATTATCGACAGCAAATATAAAAATAATTTTCTTGTTTCTACCAGAAAAAACAAGAGAATTATGAACAAAAAAACAAAAAGAAATAAACAGGTTTTAAGACTTGCAGTATTTACCGTGAGAAGAGCATTTCAACAGTCCAACATCCACAAACCGACTGATTTGTTTCTCGGCGGTTTTGTTCGGGATATTCAATTTTTTAGCTACCGCAAGATATGTCTGGAGGTCAAATTCAGTAGGTAAAGCATCCAGTAGCTGTCGTTTGTGATTTAATGTCTGCGGCGTTGCGGTGTCTTTTGGTATTTGTTCAAAAAAATATGCTGCATGTAGCACAATTACTTTTACCATCTCCATTTCCGTATTGAAATCAGTATCTGTGCATACCAGAACGGACGAAACTTTGCCTGTATCAATAATTCTTAGATCGGTCATAATCATTGCCAAACGAAATGCAATTAAGCCAAGCCACCGAATGCTACCATTTTAATAAAGCTTTAATTTATATAAACTTGTAGAGATGTTTTGTTCTGCAAAAAGGAAGTAAACTTCTTTTGGACTTTAAACCTTAAGAAGTCAACCTGTCTAAGAGTTAATAATTTAGTCGGTCAACTGATTATAGGCTTAGAAACAGTAGAGGGTCAACTGGAATCAGTTTAATACAATCTTCTTTTGTGGAATGGGGTTATGGCAGGGCTCAAAAATTAGTCTGTAATTAGCTGATATGTTTACTGCCAACTTTCTTTTCTATTACCCTTTAGTTCGTGGCAATTAGCAGCTGGAAGCGAACGCATATCTTCGAGCGTTTCTGTTGCTTTTAATTCAGATATTCGTTGAGCAACTTTTCTTGCCATTGTTACAAACTTCTTGCTAAGCTATTTGGGTACAGTTAGTTGCTTTTCAAATTTATTTAAACTATATTTTATCTTCATTGCAAATGATATATATTATTACTGAAATAGGGTATTTGTTTTTAGTTAAAAATAAGGTGTTTATAACTCAGTTGTTCGGAATTTCCGAACAACTGAGTTATGATAAAAAGAAATCATTTCTCTGATTTTTCAAACCCAGCCGCACTAATCCGCTTCTTCATCTTAGAAGAAGCCCGAAAATTAACACTCTTCACCTCAATACTCTCGGCACGATGAGGTTCTTCGGGATTAAAATCTTCACGGAATTGTGCAGAGAGTTGGAAAGCACCATAATCGTTTAAAGCAACGGTGTAACCATTCTTTAAAGCTTTTTCTATTGCACTGAATGTTTTGGTTATTGCAAGTTCCATTTCTGTACGTAGTAACGGATCGTTGCCCGCAATGTATTCGGCTAAAGCTTTAGTATTTAACTTTTCCCTGCTTTTTATTATGGGATGAACACCGCCTTTTTTCTGTGTTCCACTACTTAAATTATCTTTTATCTCCTTGAATTTATATGGTATGCCCATGGTAGTTAATGTTTTATTGGTTTATGGTTTCTACAAACATGTACAAGATTGAAAACGAACATGTACACAATCGATGTGCGATCGTGTACATGATCGAGTTGATGTCTCGTTTTGTTTTTACTAATTTGTTTAGTCGTTTTCTTTAATATGCCTATATGCTTGACTTATAATGCAATATGTATATATAGCTATCGCTATTGGTGGCAGGAGTGGCAGGAAAAAAGAGCATTTTTCGGTTTCAAAAATATTTTTTTGAGAATTCCGCAAATTGCATAATTTTCAAAATTTAATTTTCAGAACGGCAAAAAGGTTATTTTTCCTGCCACTCCTGCCACCAAATAATCAGTTTACTCTTTTAAACAGATATGATAAACTGTATATCTGTTTATCCTTTTCCATTGAAAACCAAGTGATTTCAGGTTTTTACCCAGTTTGTTTATCATCTTCTTACTAATAGCAATCCCCGTCTTACTCTTAATATATTCCGCAAGTTTTGCCGCAGAAAGATAAATACCTTCCTCTTCACCTTCCGGTTTACGGTAGTATTCATAGAAAAGTTCCATATCAGCATCGGTTTCCATGTAGTGCTGGTTGTGCTGCTCAACAATGCTGTTTTCTTCTGAATTGAAATAGTAACGGAAGCCATTGAGAATCATGTTCCATGCCTGGGCATAGAGTTGCTTGTAATCTATGGTGAAATCGAAATTGATAGGGCCGGTTACTTCATGGCATAGGTTACGACGGCTACCGGTGTAATCTCTCAGAATATCAAGGTGATTGGTTGTGCCGAAGAAGGAAGCATGGCGCGTGAAATTTCGCGGCGGACGGTCGGGCGAGGTGCGTATATTGATGTTGAACGTGGTGAACAACTCTTTTACCGTTTCCTGATCGTAGCGCTGAATGGTGTCCAGCTCGTCGATATTCAGAATGGCACTGGTGCTTAGTTTCATACGGGTGGCATTGGCATTATTGGAAAACACGTTGGCATCGAAATGACTTTTGCGCCATTCGGGAGGTAACAGGCGTTCCGGCCAGGTGGATTTTCCCATACCGTGCTTGCCGCCAATCAATACCAGAATCTGATGATTGATAACACGGTCGTTTATCAGTGAGGCAACTAATGCTACGAACCATTTACGGAAGCACCACTCAAAATATTCGGGATCTTTGGTGGGTACGGTGGCTGCCACATCGGCAATATAGTCGTGCCCGTCCCATTCGGTGAAAGGTACAAAGATAAAATCCTTGAAAGGATGGTAGGAGGGAGTGAACTCGGAATCGACCATTGCCTTTACATCATTCAGCGTGCAGTTTATTCCTTCTTTGTGTGCCCGGATATAAATGGTGTTGAGGTGATGGTCGCGAAGCTCGGTCCACTCATGACTGGAATGATCGGCATAACGGAATTCAATGCCTTGCAGTATTACATTGCGGCGAAGCATAAAATTGCGTTTGATAAACTCTTCGAGCTTGTGTGTCTCTTTCTCCACTTTTGTCAGTCCGCAGTCAGTACCGGCAGCATCTTCGTACTCCTTGTACTTAATGCGTATGGTAAGACGAAGATCATCGGCTGTAAAATGTTCGGTGGTGCAACGCTGAAGTGCCAGTTTGGCTGTTTCTGCTTCAGGAATTCCTGCCACGCAGCAAAAGTATGCCAAAGCGTACACAAACTGCGATCTGTTCTCTTTCCGGAACGACTCCACATTGAGTGCATTTGAGTAAGCACGGTCGAAAGCTCTTCTTATTTCGGTATCCCGCTGTTCGCCAATAGGCAGATGATCATAAGAAATTGCTTCTCCCTCCATGTTTCGGAGTAGCTTCGTTGTTTTCTTCTCGAAATCCTTCTTCGTAGCTATCAGAAATGTTTCAGCTTCGGGATTGAAAAATAGCTCAGGGTCGTAAGTGGCTGAGGTTAACTGTAATAATGAATGTTCGTTTTTCTTAAAGTCGATATACAAACTGGATTCATAATATAAGCTGACAACGGAAAAAGCGTGTGCGTGAAATTTGCTAATCTCCTCATTACTATCGGGTATGGAGCCGTCCGGACTGGAAACGGGAGATAGAATTACAATTCCTGTACCTTCTGCGGTAACAAATGCTGCCAAGGTATTGGGCTCTTGTGCTGCCTTATCCCGTAAACGAATGGCTTGTTCGGGTTCCAGTTTTCCACTGTTGAGCTGAATCACTCCGTTGTACTGCTCCATATTTGTCTTTGTGCGTCCGCCGTAAAAGGAAGCGGCAAATGTGAAGGAGGGGAGTTGCTGCCATGCTTTGGCAGAATCGCTGCTTTGGCTTCGTATACTGTCAACAAGTGTTGCGTACTTCAGTGTTTTGAAAGAGTTGATAACTGTTTCTATAGCGAGGTTTTCTACAAACGTGGGACGCCCTTTGTTCCCACCAATGTATATGGATGCATTCATAGTATTTTGAGATTTAATGTTTATAATTAGAAAGATAATTATATTACAAAAGCTATGCCAAAGTACTCTTGTATATAAAATATTTCTGAATAATGATTAAACCTCTATATATGCAAAAAATCCTGCTTGGATGAACAAACAGGATTTTTTGTTATAGTAAGAACGTAATTACTTTACGGGAATCTTTTCTATTCTTTTTTGATGACGACCGCCTTCAAAATTTGTAGAGAAGAACTCAGTCATAATATGATCGGCTGTAGTCGTGTCGATAAAACGACCCGGCATAACCAGAATATTAGCATCGTTGTGCTGACGTGCAAGATGTGAGATCTCCGGTGTCCAGCAAAGTGCGGCACGGATACCCTGATGCTTGTTCAACGTCATGTTAATGCCATTACCACTACCGCAGATAGCAATACCCGGATAACATTCGCCATTTTCTA